>Ga0209416_1001221_pt1 | contig 19148 bp, 20 predicted proteins | sample RifGroF1_FD_184001 | JGI IMG/M metagenome (GOLD analysis project Ga0209416, IMG submission 184001) | Groundwater microbial communities from Rifle, Colorado, USA - Groundwater F1 (SPAdes) (version 2) | ecosystem: Environmental > Aquatic > Deep subsurface > Groundwater | place: Rifle, Colorado...
CCCTTAATTGTTCTTTAACGGCCAATGAATAAATTCTTATAAGACTATCATCGTAGCTTTCTCCTTTTATTCCAAAAGACGCTATTTTTTCTTTTGTTTCTTTACTTAACTGAATTGTAGTTATGTCCATATCTATAGTAGCTATAGCTACTATAGCTTATAAGCTTTGTATTAAGAGAATATAATTTAATCACTCAACGTCAATTATTTGACCAAGGGACTGACCTGGAAGACCTTTATCTTCAAACTGCACTCTAACAACACCTTTTCCGCCGTGAACAGCAGATATTTTACCAGAGATCTTTTTGCCGCTTGGTGAAGTCCAAACTATTTTCTTACCTATTACTTTAGCAGCTTTGTCTTTAGAATCAACACCTTCTACTTGCACTAGCATCTGCTTAAGATGTTGTGTCTTATGCGAACCTCTATATCTTAATATTGTTCCTTTCATGGGTTAGCCTTATGAACTTGATTTAAAAGGTTTATCTACTTAAATTAAAAATACGTATAAAGCTTTACTATAACTTAATTATACGAGTCAAAAGAATAAAATCTTAAGCACCAATCGTAATTTTAATATCCTTAGATAATAATTTCTTAAGCGATTCTATTGTCTTTTTGGTAAGTTGGGTTGACGTACCTGCAAACTTCTCAAGCGCTGCATTCAACTCTTTCAAATCTGATTTTACCGGCGTGGACAATTCTCCTGCTTTATCAATGTTATATCTCTTAATTACTGTATTTGGATCGTGCGTATCTTCAACTATAAAAACTACATCTGTAAGCATCCAAATATCGGCTTTCTTGCTTCCATATGTTGCTGAAATCTTAAACTTATCAAATTTGTTTCCTTTCTCTGCTCTTATGTATTCAAATGTATCTTTTGCAAGTCTTATTTGTTCAAAATGCAAAGAATCAAGTAATCTTTTGTCGGCTTTGCCCTCTTTCTTTAGCTCTTCAATTTGTTTTAAAACTTCAAGATAGCGTTTAGATGCAAACTTCTTGCCAACTACTTCTTTCTCAAAAGTATTAATTAAATTACCAGATATTTTTACGTCAATCATCTTTAAAGCAGCTGTCATATCTTCAACAGATTTGTCATATAACTGTTCTATTTCCTTCTTGCTCGTTTGACTTTCAACATCTTTTACTAATTTGTCCAGTCTCTTCAAATATTGTTCCGATTTTTCTAAAAGTTCTTCAATTTGTTTTGCACTTACGTCTTTAATTTTTCCGTGTTCAATATCTTTTCTCAAATTATTTACATCTTCCCATATTTTGACATATTTCTCTTCCAATAAGCCTGGTTTAACTAAGTGTTTTCTCATAACTTCAGCTGCTTGTTTCGGAGCCGGAGCACTTATTCCCAAACTCATCAATACACCCTGCGTAGGCGTAATTAATGCCCAATGGAAGTCTTCCATAGCCATTGCTTTTAGTTTTTGTTTTGTCCTGTCAAGAATTTCAGCTCCAGATTTAATATAAGATTCAATTGATTCTGGTGTCGGTGTGATTTTACCTTTTCTTAAAAGCAATTTCCAAGGCGCGAACATTCCTCTGTCGTAAAGAGGCACACCGTCTCTTAAGAAAGTAAAAATAACTGGATTAGAACTTCTAATATTATCCCACATATCTGTTAAGACATAAACTTGCGAGTGCGGAGCTTTTTTCACTCCGGCAACCATAGCTGCTTCATCTGCCATCCCCCAAATTATACCGCGTAATCTAGATTTCAACTCGTGGCCAGTCATTCTTGTAACGTCAGTATCATCAATTATAATAAATGTATCAATATCTGATTCCTCTGTTGCTTCGCCTCTTGTTACAGAACCGCTTAATACATAAGAAACTACATATTTCTCAAACTTTTCTAAAACCATTTTTTTGTGAATTACGACCGCTCTCAATGGTCCTAAGAAATTATTATCGTAAATTGAAGCCGACATTGCAAGGGTAGAAATAAAGTCGTGCTTTCCTTTCAAAGCCATATCCCATATTTCATCGTGCAAAGCTGTAACTACTTTCAAATCTTTGAGTTTCTTTTTACCCAGTTCAATAATAATTTTATCAACTTCAGTTTTCTTTTTGAATTTCTCATCTATATCTCCTTCAAGTTTCAAAACTATAAAAACATCGAGCTTTTTTTCTTTTCCTGCTGGAGGCAGTAAAGTTATAGCTAAAATTTCTTTTTTGAATTTCTTTAGAATTTCTTTTTTGAAAGGCTCACATTCCTTTTGAGTCTTTTCGAGCATTTCCTTAACTTTCTTTATAGCTTCAATTTTTTTAGCTTGAGCCTCTTTCAGCTTAGCTATTTGCTCCGGACTTAAATTTGGCATAGTCCCAGCTTGATTAAAACCAGCTGGATTAATTGTATTGTCTGTCATATAAATACAACTTTATTGTCATTTAAAAGGTTTAGCAGTTATTTCTTTTTGAAGAAATGTTTCTCTTCTTTTCTTGCTATAGCTTCGAGAACTTTAGTAAATTCTGTTGTTCTCTTATACCATTTATTATAATCTTCTCCGCTGATAGAGCTTATTTTATGGTTTTTAATATCGTGATAAAAACTATACAATTCTTTATACCAATTAACGTAAACCGACTTAAGCTTATTTTTATTTACAAAAGTATCTTGTAATAATTCCGGGATGTGCTCTGGGCTAGGAGGTATATGTCCGACCATCATAAGAGCTGCTTGAGAAGAATCAACCATCGCCCAATATAAATCTTCTATTGCTGAAAGAGCTTTAACTCTCGCTCTTAGTAAATGCCAGGGAACTTTATTCATAGTTACATAAACAGCTTCTGGCGTAGGAGAAATTCTTCCTAAAAGTAAAAGATATTTTAATGGTTCAAAAAATCCTAAATCTACAAGTGCAACACCATATCTTAACATATTTATTATTGCAGGATCACCAACTTTTACATTGTCCCAGAAGTTTGACAAAGTAAGTGTATTGACGTGCAGTCTATCTCTTACTGGATGAGATTTAGTTATATTGAATAACTCTTCTCTATAATATGCTATTACTTCTTCATCCCAAAGCTGCGAGACGTTATCAATTATAACGATTATATCTATATCAGATTCTGGTTTTGCTTCTCGCTTGGTAACGGAACCGAATACAACTATAGATAAAACTAAAGGTCCAAATTTCTTGTAAACCTTGCCGGCAAAATCATAAGCTTGCTTATAATCTTCATCGTGAAGATTTATTTTCCTAAGTTCTTTGCGCCTTGTTGGAATAGGCGTTTTGTCTTCAAATTCCTTCATAGTGGCCAATTATAAACCATATTTAGCAATATTTAAAGGTTAGCCAAGTTATATTTTATAGAGTCTTACCAATATACTATAACCTAACAATAGTTAAAAAACTATATCTTTAATTAATTTTTATGCCAAGATTAGTAGTTTTAGAAACTCCGTATAAGGGTTTAGGAACACTGGTTGAAGGAGATATAGAAAAAAATATTGAATATGCAAAAAAGTGCATGAGAGACAGTTTTATGAGAGGAGAATATCCTTTTGCTTCGCATTTACTTTATACACAAAAAGGAATACTAGATGATGATATTCCAGAAGAAAGAACTTTGGGAATAGAAGCAGGCCTTAGTTGGGTAAAAAATGCAGAAGCAACAATAGTTTATACCGATTTAGGTATAAGTAATGGAATGAAACACGGAATAGAAAGGGCAGAAAAAGATGGTAGACTTGTTGAATATAGACAACTGGGTATTTAACTGTTATAATTATATAACTTAACTCATAGGCGTATTAGAGAACTTGCTTTTCTGGTCTGGACGCATACCGCCTGTTGCAGTAGGTAACTGCGAAAAGCCAGCCCCATATTCTGAGAAATGACCTTGGGGAAGTATATTTCCAAATCCAGCGGATGCATAATTTGAACCACCAAAGAAATAATTCTGGCTTACTTCATACCAATTTGGAGAAATAGACCAAGCAGGAGAGCTTACACCCATATGCTGCAGAGCTTCAGCGTGAATTGGCGGAATTCCTAAATGTATAGCGGTTCCAGCAGATTCTAAAACAGATTTAACTTCTTTTAGTTTTCCAGTTTTTTCCATATGTTCTAAAAATTCTTTGATAGGAACATTTCCCATCCCTGGAGCTAAATGAACATCGCTGTGTCCAAAATTATCAGAAATATGGATATGTCGGATATCATCTTGTATCGCTTCAACTTCACGTTTAATATATTTATTCCAATTTTCTTTTGGCGTGCCTTCCGGAACTCCAAACCGTTTCATAATATTGATATGCGCTATATCCCAAGTTGCACCGATTAATCTATCTGCAATCTCATTTGCTTTTCTTACAGGAAGTTTATCTTTTGTTACTAATTTATCTACCATCTGCACTCTCGCTTTTTTTAATCCGTCTCTCAAATCCGCGCCGCGTCCCATTACGTGCCAAGGATCCCAATTTTCAACTGCTAACTGCGGTCCGTATTCGCCGTGTTTTTTATACGAATAATACGCTAAATTTGCAAGTGTTTTAGCCGCTTGATCTTGTCCAAATGTTTCTGCTAATTTAACGAGTTCTGGAACTGTATCTTTCCCAAAGCCGCCAGCTCTTTTGGGAAGGCCCATTTTCATCATTATATGATGTGCGACAGCATCTCTGTCTGCATTAGGATTTTGTTTAGTAATAGTATTAATTTCTGTATCTATAATCTTTTTAGCCTTAGGATCACTTTGAGCTATTTTATCATATGTATTTGTTAGTGCCGAATCAAGATGTTTTGTTATAAATTTATATCTTGAGGCCCACCCACTTTCTTCAGCATTTGCTTGTTCTTTGGTAATCTCTCCTGCCTCCTTTTCTTTTTCTATTTCTTTAATCCTATTAACAGCTTCTTGTTGTTCTTTCCATAGAGAATTAAGCTGTTCCTGTTCCCGCTCCCAAAGAGTATGTTTTACTTGCTCCAAACTGGATTCAGTATGTTCAGGATAAGTCTCTCTCGCGTCGGTATAATAAGGTATATACTTTCGTTTTATTCCATCTGTATGTATTTTTTCTTCTGTTTTTAATGGAATAAGTTCTCCAGTATCTGGAATTACAGCCATTGCCATTTCTGGAACTAATTTATCCTTTTTTTCGTCCCACTTCCAAAATGTTCCAATTTGTCCACTTGCGTGATACGCAATTGGCACTGATTGTTTAGAATTTTTATCAATTTTAACAAGCGCGGCTTTGTTAATTACATCTTTCATAAATTCTTCTGCATCTGCTCTATTATCTTCAGACCATTTATTTTCTTTAAAGCCAGTTGGATCTACATCTATTGGAGCGTGAACTGAAACTATAGCTTTATCTCCCATTGTTAATTTAGCAGTCTGACGAACCATATCAAAATGCTGACGGGGAATAGTTTCCCAAGATTTATCGCCTCTCGATCTCAATTGTCCGATTTCTACGTTTTTTACTCCACCTCCGGCTAATCCAATTATATCTTTAATCTGTTTTCCTGGTTCTGCAGCTGAAGTTGGAGCGCTGAAATATATATTTCTAAGCGTATCAGTAGCCATAGTAGTATTGTATTTTCTATCCATTGAAGATATATAATTCTCAGAGTATAACATTTACTTTAGATTAAATTCATTAGTTAAAAATCTTGCTCATCTGTATATGAGCGAGACTCGCTGAACGAATTCAGCCCTGGTCTTACCAAAATTGTATGTTGCCTTGAAAACCGGCTTTTCTTACAATATCTTCTAATATCGAATATTCTTTCATATCTATTGGCGCTATAAAAGTAGTTATTGGTTTTCCATCTTTAGTCTTGGTTTCCTGTAAAATCTGCCCTAAAACAACAGTGTACATAGGTGAGATATATTGATTAGATTTCTGCAAAACTAAAATGTCAGCATTATCGTATCTCACAATATCTTTCCTTAAAATTTTACTGCCATTTGCTGGCATTCTTTTATGATGATATATTTTTTCTTCCATATTTTCCGTAATTGCGATAAATTATTAAATTACTCCCAAATTAGCATTCCGTGAATAGCTTTATACAAATAATATAACTTGTAAGCATCTTTCTTGCCTTTTTCTTGTGCTGCTTTTCTAAGTCTTTTAATATTCCAGTTCTCCTGCTGGTCTTGACCAATTTTATTTACTGTTTCAACTACACTTGCTATTTTTTCTACTCCTTCTTTTATAGAATCATAATGTTTTTTTACAGATTCTATATGTTCTTTAAACGGTTGGAATTTTTTCTCAATTTTCTTTTCTTCGGTTTTTTCCTTTTCTTCTTGTTCTAAGAATCTCTTTAAATCATCTGAGATAACATCAAGTGTATCTTTAGTGCCTATATCTATAAAACTCATAACTTCATCCTGTCTTGCTTTTTCCAAGTTGTCAAGATCTTTCTGTCGCATTTCATATCCATTAATAAAAATATTAACTCTGCCTAAGTGACCTCTATATCCTTCTTGCGTTTGTCCGCCAGGAATTACTCTGTAATAAAACTTAACTTCGATAATACTAAACACTTTATTTTTTTCGTCTTTGATTTTTAATTCGCCCGAATTTCCAGCGCTTTTAACTTCCTTTTTACCAAAAATATCGATGTATGTTACCATTGAATTAAAAGCGGTTGGTAAATCTGCCATCTCATCGGCTCTAAGTTCTGGAGGTAATAATTTCCTGGTTGCAATCAAATAAGGCCTAGCCCATTCTGTATACATTTTCATTGAACTAACTTGAGATTTCAAATATGTACGTTCTATTTTGTATCTTTTTCTTAACTCTAACTCACTCATTTTTCGCCACAAAATATACTCTTTAATTCTTCCCTGCAAAATTCTTTTTACCATATCAGGAATATCCATTTCATCCTGAATTTTTTTCAGAACTTTCTTTTCCACGTCATCTACTTTTTCATCTGCTTTTACAGCTGGTATGTACACTGAAAAAAATGCATCCCTTACCATTATATAATTTAGATTTTGAACTAAAGCATTAATAGATCCCGGTCCTTTTTTGGAATCAACTTCGGTAAGCCAAATAGTTTTCAATGCATAATCGGCGCCGTTTGAAACTGCGTGCTCATCAGAATGCAATTTATCATATTCATCTAATCTTAATTCAAATTCTTTCAAGTCATAAATTAAATTCAGAATACTTTTCACAACCATATTTATAGTTCCTACTAATTCGGAAGCTCTCTTTTCGAGTTCTGTCCGTCTTCTGCCTAATTCTCCATAAAAAGCGGAAGCTTCGGCAGCTGCAAAAGCATCTTTTACTTTTGTTACATCATATCTAAAACCAAAAGTATCTCCTTTGAGCGCATCAAATATCCAATAATATATTGGTTCAAGTGAATTTGCAAAGGTTTCGTAAGCAAGTTTATATTCTCCTAAAGAATTGCCTTTAAATATATCCATAGTTGATTGTTTTTTATCTGGCGAAAGTAGATAATTCCATAACTCTTTTATTTCTCCCTCATCACTTTGTTCCAAAAAATCGTTCAAATATTCTCTTTGCGCAGTAAAATTCTTTTTAAGATGATTTAATTTTTTCCCAACTTGTTCTACTGTCAATGTGGCCATCGTTAACTATAGTAACATAAGGTATAAAAGAATTGGCTTCATCAAAATACTATGTTTAAAGTGCTTTTCGTAATAGCTCCAGTGGATTTCAGAGACGAAGAATACTTTGAACCCAAAGAAATACTAGAAAAGGCAGGTTATATTGTAATAACTGCCAGCACTACTCAAAATGTTTGCAAAGGAATGCACAAAGCTACTGTTAAACCCGACATTTTAATTGGAGACGCTGTTGAAGCTAATTTTGCTGCTTTAGTCGTAATAGGTGGAAGCGGCAGTCCAAAACTTTGGGATAATACAGAACTTCAAGAATTATTTCACGATTTTTATGATGCAAATAAACCAATAGCTTGCATATGTTTGGCTACTGTAGCTTTATTTAAAAGCGGTTTAACACAGAACAAAAAAGTAACCGGATGGCTGCCGGAAGCGAAAGAGGAAGCTGATAAGAATGGTGCAATATATGTTAATGAAAATGTTGTGGAAGATGATTTATTTATTACTGCGAAAGGACCGCCGAATGCCGAAGAATTTGGGCACAAGATATTAAAACGATTAAAATCTAGATAAAATATGGCCTTTACTGATATTTTCAAAAAGAAAAAGAAGCAGCCTGATTTTGTTGAGATAGGTTCTATGGCTGAACAAGGTTCATATGGTCCTGCAGGTTATCCAGAAAAAGAAACAAATCCTGCTGAAGTTGATTTAGGTTTGCCGTCAATGCCGCAACAACAAATGTTTGCACCGCAAAGTAATACTGCTGAACTTGAAAAAGAAGTCAAAGCTTTATCTTATAAAATAGATAATTTAAAAGCCACTCTCGATACTATTTCTGCACGATTAATAAATATCGAAAATGCGATAAAAGGACAGCCACAAAGTGGACAAGAAGGCGGAGAAGGCTGGACTTACTAAAGGTTTATAAGAATTTAAAATTTTAAAATCGTATGGCTGTAATGGATTTTATACAGAATTATTTTATAACACCTATACAGACAGATGGCGGTTATAATTTAATTAACTCAGTTGTTTATGCAATTATTGCATTAATATTATTGTATGGTGTTTACAAAATACTAGATAAACAGAAAATTGAAATAGATTTTAAATTTTTTTTAGCAGTTTTACCATTTGTAATTCTTGGTTCATTTACAAGAAGTCTAGTAGATTTCAACAAACTGCCATATTCATTTTGGACTGTTTCTCCTGGAATTTATTTAATAATTGCCGGAATATTTCTCGCGGTATTAGCACTTTCAATTTTTTTGCAAAAGCAAATTAATATTTGGTACTGGCAGACCAGTCTAATTAGTGGAAGTATAATACTTACGGGATTAATTATTTATGTTACGCCGTTAATTAAATTACATAATTTATTATTTGGCGGAGCTGTTATCACATTAGCAATATCTGCTAGCGCTCTTCTGTATTTCATCTTCAAAAATTTGAAATTGGAATGGGCGCAAGGACTTTCTTTTATTATTTTTCCAGCGCATATGCTTGATGCCAGCTCTACATTCATAGCAGTAGATTTTCTTAATGCTGTTGAAAAACATCCACTTCCTGTTTTAGTCAATACACTTGCAAATACTGCAGCTATAATGTATATTTTAAAGTTAATTGTATTAATTCCAGTTGCATATTTACTATTCAAAGATATTGAAGATAAAAATATGCGTAACTTTTTCATAATTGCGATAGCAGTTTTAGGACTCGCAGAAGGTCTAAGGAATTTAATTTCTATTTTAATTATTTAGATCTTAAGAAATTTAAACTTCTTAAAAATAGCTGGCTTGCCGCATTCTTCGCAAAGGAACTTTGCTTTTTTCAAATATAAATAAGTTTGATCTCCGCATAATTCGCATTTGCCAAAAGCGGTTTTTTCTTCTCGCGTCTCTCCTTTAATCCTGGACTGTTCCAAAAGAGTTTCCATAAACTCACTAGAATTTTTCAAAACATCTCTATTTGTTACTATTCCAGCTAATCTTCCTTTATGATCTAAAATAGGCAGCCTTGTAATATCGAACTTTGACATTTTATCTGCTAAGATTGACAAATCATCATGTACGTGTGCAATTGCAATAGGAGGAGATGTCATAACATCGCCGACTTTAACAGCGCTCGGCTGCAAATTTACTGCTATAACTTTTCTCATAATATCTCTCTCAGTAACTATGCCAACAAGTAAACCATTATTAACAACTGGAATTCCGCCGATTCTAAATCTATTCATCAGCTCAGAAACTTCGACAATATTCATTTCTGGATAAGCTATTACTATTTCTGTTGTCATTATGTCGATAGCTCGTATGCCCGAATCCACCATACTTTTTCTATGTGTGTTAATCTTATAACCCTTACACCTTATTTTGCTATGCAAAAGCCTTATAATTCTATAATCTATGATATAACGTATTGGAGAGTGCGATGGGAAAATATGATGTATTCGAAACTGTAGCTGTAAAAATCAAAGCTTTGGATAATCCAATTAAACTTAAAATTTTAGCATTTTTAATTGAAGATGGTTCAAAATCTATTACAGATATTTCTAAAGATCTTGATATAAATTTCTCAACTACGCATAAATATCTTGAGCAGCTGGAAGCAGCCGAATTAGTAACAAGTAAGCAAGTTTCTGAAAATAGATTAAAAAGATTATTCTATATAAATGATTTTGATGTGCAATTAAGTCCAAGCGGTATATCTAATTTAATTTCTGCTACTAATAAAACACCCTCCAAAATAAAAACTTTCAAAGTAATTAATGAAAGCGGAGAATTTGTAGAATTTGATGAAAAGGTTTTCTCGCAGAAATATTTAAAAAGAGGTATGCCTCGGGGTTTAATTTCTAACGCACTTGCATCCATACTAGAAAAAGTATACGATGGAATTACAATTCACGAATTGCGCGAATCCTTTAAAGATGAGCTTGATAAAAGAATGCAAAACATAATAGACGTTTCGAAACAAGTAACTGTTGCTGAAAGCCATAAAAGAACTTACAAAACTGTTATGAAATTCTTCCATCCAGAAGCTCTAACAGAACACGCTAATGGCGATATATTTATTACAAATTTAGATGCGCCTAAATTACTTAACTTCGTACACGATATTAGAGGTATTGCAATTCACGGAGTTGATGGTAAAGCGCCGATTAAGTTAGAAGACTTATTCGAAAAAATCTTTTATGCAATAGATTTTACGTCTAAATTATCTAGTACAATGCATTCATTTGATACATTTAATTTTTTTATAGCGCCGTTTGCAAATAAAATGAGCGATGATAAAATCCGTGCAGAACTAAGTAAATTTTTCAAGCGATTAAGTGAAACCAATTCTAAGACTTACATATGCTTAGAAATGGGACTTCCTGAATTTTTAGAGAATTTACCAATAAGTTTCTGGACTAATAAAAAAAGCGAGGTTTATAAAAATTATATTGATACTGCGGATAATATAACTAAAATAACAAAACAATTATTTGAATTAAATAAATATCAAAATTTACGTATAATTATAAAACTTTGGAAAAAATCTGATCTTTCTGTTTGGCCAACAGGAACATATATTGCTAATATGATGCCAAAGTGGCAGAAAGACAATTCTGGATTTGTTGGTGAAAATAGATTAAATCCAAAATGGAAAAAATGGATTGGTACAAATAGAGCAGGAGTTGCGCAGGAAATAGTGATTAATGTTCCTAGATTAGCTTACGAATCTGCATCATTTAATGATTTTATATACAGATTAGATATAATGACTGGTAAATGCTGCGATTATATAGAAAATATGGCAGAACTTACGCTTGGCGAATTTTTAAGAAAGAAACAAACGCAGTTAAGATCTACGCAAAGAGTAAGATGGAGTTATGTTTCTATAGAAGATTGTCCATATATGATATCTCTTACAGGTGTAAAAGATGCTATAGATTTTCTAAATAAAAAATTTGGTTCAGATAAAGATTCATATGAAAAAATTTTGAAAAATTGCGATAAACTATTAGGAAAACGTATGAAAATACCTATTCGTGTTTTACTGAAAGAAAATGTTTCAGAAAAACTTGTAAATAGATTTTTCTATTTAGATTCAAAGAAATATAAAAATGTGAAGAAACCATATACTTGTGGACTTGGTTTAAACATTAAAGATTTAAGTTTACAATCATATTTATGGGGTGGATATAGAGCGGATATTAAAAAAACAGATTTGAAATCTCTACCTAATGAATTTGGTTTGATAAGAATAATTTAATCGAGATAACTTTTTCCGCGCATAAATTCCGCTAATGTTGTATCGTCTATTGCTAATGGGTGATTAGTAATTATATCATATATTAATTTCTCACCGTAGGCTCTTGTTTTGTCACTGCCACCCGTACGAGCTATATCAGCTATAACTTGGTCTAATATACCTAATCTTAAATAATTTAACGATAAAGTAGGATTATGACGTTCTGGCATAGGTTTACCGGCTCTTGGTTTTCCAATGCCTATTTCCCTTCCTCTGTTATAAATACCTTCAGATGCTAAAGTCAGCAATCTATCTTGTAACATGATTTTATCATGACTTTTAATGTTTTCTCTTAACAAAAGCGAGAAATATAATTGTCCAAGATTATACTCAACTCTACCGTAGAATGATTTATCTGTTGTTTCTGGAGAATCATCTAATCCATTTAATTCCCGCCATTTAACAAGTTGTTTTTCAGAATATCCTTGATCAATAGCGGTCCATTGACCTTTATCTTCTGTAGTTCCGTTGCCTACTTTGATAAAATTTTCTAGAATTGCATCACTAAGAACCCAAGTCGATGGTGTATTATTTACTAAAGATTTAGTAACCGTTATGGCTTTGTTAACTAAATCTATCCAATAATCTGCATAATCTTCCAAATATTTACTTCTTTCAATTCTTCCAATCATTCCTTGTTCTATTAAACTTAAATGCAAAGGCACATATTCGGTAGAACCTATGTGATTTTTTGTTAATGAATACGAATATATGAAATCTAAAATTTCATTTAAATCCTTAGGTAATGGATCTGTATCTTTTTCGTAATCTCTGCGTTCAAGAGTTGCTTGACTGGTTACTCTACCGTCTAAAAGTACAAGATAAAGTGGTTCATCAAGTGAAGGACCTACTCCAACTGCAGCGTTATATCCTTGCTGATTTTTGTGCATCAAAAAAGTTACGTGCTGCAAATTTTTACCTATTTGTTCTAATCTATTAAAACCCTTTAATCTTATATTGTGAAGATTGTCACCCGATTTAACACTAACAAATAATGTGTTGTTAGCTCCGGATTTAAATGGTAAGCCAGATATTGTGCCAAATCTTTCAGCAACATCTTTGGCTATAGTCATCAACTGTGTTTCATCTACGCCGTTTTTTATATTATTATAGTAGTTTAAATCTTGGTCCTGAAATTCATCAAATATGTGACAAGGTCTAGAACGATCAAGTAATCCATCTTTTTTTAGTATTTCCTCTAATTTATCTTTAATTTGCTCTGCTACCATTGTACTGTACTGTACATATCTGCGTCCATGGGAGCTTTTTAAGGCTATGCGCCTAAATTACTTAATTTTGTACACGATATTAGAGGCATTGCAATTCATGGAGTTGATGGAAAAAACCTAATAATTTACAAGAATTATACGAACAAATATTTTTTGTAATAGATTTCACATCTAAATTTTCATCTAATATGCATTCATTTGATACTTTCAACTATTTTATTGCGCCCTTCACAAAAAATCTAAATGAAATTGCATTAAAAAGTGAATTAAGTAAATTTTTTGGTATGATTAGAATTATGGAGTAAAACTCTTACCTCTTACGTCTGTAAATAAATCCTTTTGCAACCCGAAAGGATGGCCATCTGATATGCAGCTTGTTAATCTTTTAGCATAAGCTTTCATAGCCGAGGTTTCACCTCTACGGGCTATATCTGTAATAATAGGTACTAATATACCTAAATTTACATATGCTGTTGATAAGCTTAGATTACTTGGATCCGGCATGAATCTTCCTTGTCTTACATCGCCACCATTATATCTCCCTTCGGCTACTAACGTAAGCATACGATCTCTAAATTTATCTATAATTAGCTTATCTAAGTTATCCATCTTCATTAATGAGTAATACATTTGTCCTATATTGTATTCTATGCGTCCTGAAAACATTTTATCTAACGCATCGTTATAAGAATTAAGTCCAATTCGGGATTTCCAAACATTTACTTGTAATGGAAAATAACCTTGGTCTACAAACATAAACGTTTCTTTGTTTCCACCATTTCTTACCTTTATAAAATTCTCTATAATTGGATTGCTAGCCACCCAAGTAGATACTTCATCTCCTCTTATGTGAGCTTTCATATCTTCGAGAGTACGGCTTATTCTATTTACCCAATAATCTCTTCTATTTTGATCTAAGTTATAGCTATTTAATAACTCATCAAGCATTTTAGCGCTGACCAATTCCATATGAGATGATATATTTTCTGGAGGTCCAATATGACTCTGATTCAAAGCGTAAGAACCTAAGAAATCGAGAATGTTATTCAATGCTTTTGGCAGCGGATCTCTATCCTCTTGTACGTCTTTATTATTCTTGAAATCGGTGATTGTTGTACTTTCTCCTTGTAACATTACAATATATAATGGATTTTCTAAACTAGGTCCATAACCTATACTTGCATTAAATCCGCTTTCTTTTTTGGCTTTTAAAAAATTAATATGCTGTATATTTTGTTCAATAGATGGTAAATTATTGAAACCTTTCACTCTTAATATATACTTGCTATTTTCTGGTTGAACTAATAAATAATAAGTATTTGTAGAACCTGTCTGTGTTGGAGATTTTATTACCTTTCCGAATCTTGAGCCGATCAAGGTTGCTAATTTCTCTAATTTTACATTAGTTATATTTGTATTGGTTATTTCGGCTAAAATAGCATTATCTTCATCTTCAAATTCATTAAAAACGTGAACGACTCTTTTTTTACGGTCGAGTATTGTATCTGGGTTTAGTATTTCCTCTAATTTGGCTTTAATTTGCTCTGCTACCATTGTACTGTACTGTACATATCTGCGTCCATGGGAGCTTTTTAAGGTTAATTGCGGTAAGAAGAGCCCTTATTTAATACTACATAGATGTATTTATTGTTATGCCTAAAAATAAATCTTGGCTTAGTAAAGAACTAAGCCGCATTTACGACAAAACATTTCACCACTAAAATAATTAGTAGATATCTCTGTGCTATTACAAGCTGGACATTCTTCAATGCCCCAGGTTTTTCTTGCGTTTTTGTCTTCGCGTTTCTGTTCGAGTTTAGTAGTCGTATCCATTATACAACCACCTCCGCTTGAAATGAGGCGGGTCCTTTTAAAATATCTTTCTTCGTGATATATGGTATTATAATGTAGAGAACTTCACAAATTGTAACACGTAGCCTTTTAAATCAAGTCAACTGCTGTCTCTTTTAGCTTTTGTATATCTTCTAGAGATAAACAATAACTAGTACAATACGTTTGGCACAACCGTCCATCATTTGTTTTTGAGCGTTCTATTTCGCACTCATTCGTGCAAATAATTTTGGTATCAATTGGACAGCCAAGCTCTGCCAATGCATAAACTGAGCCGTCTGAACAATGAACTCCGTCAAATGTATAAGAGCAAGTTAAAACTGCTGAACCCGTCACCGGACCGAAACTATTGTAGCTGCCAACAGTTATTTCAGAAAAAAATAATATTAAATTAACACCCACTAATAAAAGTACAGATACACCAATTAACCAAATTACATTATGAGATTTATCAAGGTTCTTCTTAACCATAGCTCTTAATTATTTATTTGGGATTTAAATGTTGCGCTAGCAATATCAGATCAATAGCGTGATAACCTTTTTGAACTAGTTTCAGATGTTAATTCTATGCTAATTGGAATTGTAGGTAAACCTAGTGTGGGCAAAAGCACATTCTTCAAAGCTGCAACACTTGCAGAAGTTGAAATCAGCTCTCGGCCTTTTACTACAATCAATCCAAACGAAGGTATTGGTTTTATTAGAGTGCCTTGCCCAGAAACGTATTTCAAAGTTAAATGTAACCCAAACAAAGGTTTTTGCATTGACGGGGAGAGATTCGTTCCTGTAAAATTACTAGATGTAGCTGGCTTAGTTCCTGGAGCGCACGAAGGTAAGGGCTTAGGAAATAAATTTTTAGCTGATTTAATTCAAGCAGATGTCTTAATTCACATTATTGATGCGAGCGGCAGTATAAACGAAACTGGAGAGCCTGTAGAAGCCGGAAGTTATAATCCAATTAACGATATAGAATTTCTAGATAAAGAATTAGATCACTGGTTTGCTTCTATGTTAAAAGAGAACTGGGGCAAATTCGTAAGACAAAGTTTACAAAAAGCTGCAGATAAAGCACTTGCAGAACAATTCTACGGTTTCAAAATAACACTAACTCAAATTACAGATGCTTTGAAAAAAGCTAATTTGAAAGAAAAGAAATTAGCTGATTGGAGTGATAGTGATATTTTTAAATTTGCTAGTGTAGTTAGAAAATTATCTAAACCAACTATTATTGCTGCTAACAAAATTGATTTGCCAACAGCAAAAAAGAATCTTGAAACGCTGAAAGAAAGATTTCCAGACCATTTAATAGTACCTTGTTCTGCCGAATCCGAATTAGCTCTCAGAGAAGCTGCCAAAAATAATTTGATAAAATATATTCCTGGCGACGGCGGTTTTGAAATTCTTAGAGCAGATAAATTATCAGATAAACAAAAAGAAGCTTTGCAGTTCATTAGAGATAAAATACTGCACGTTTGGGACAATACAGGCGTACAGAAATGTCTTAATTCAGCAGTCTTAGATTTCCTACAGCATATTGTTATATTTCCAGGTGGAGTAAAAAAACTAGGAGATGCTAAAGGTAATATACTTCCAGACGCGTTTATATTTCCACCGCATTCAACTGCTTTTGATTTCGCTAAAAAGATTCATACTGATCTGGCTGATAATTTCATAGCGGCTATTGATGTTAAAACAAAACAAAAAATAGGTCGGGATAAAGAGCTAAAACACTTAGATATAATAGAGATTATGACGAGCAAATAAGCCAGAAAGTTTATAAAACGACCAAAAGAGCTTACATTATGGGAAGAATACGAGCGGGATTTGTTAAAAGACAAGCTGAGAAACTTATGCAGAAATATGATTTAATGTTTAAATCAAGTTTCGGACAAAACAAATTACTTCTAGCTCAAGTAGCCGAAATTCCTACAAAGAAGTTAAGGAACCTTTTAGCCGGCTATATAACTAAGAAGATCAAGATATCAAAGGAATAAAATGGATTTTAGTTTATATATAGGCGGAAAGCCAATAATGAGTTATGTAACTAATGTAGTGATGTATTTCACTACGCAGGGCGCTGAAAGCGTTGTAATTAAAAGTAGAGGAAAATTCATTAGTTCTGCTGTCGAAGTTGCTGAAGTTATCCAAAAACAATTCTTAAAAGATAAAGTAAAAATTGACGATGTAAAAATTGACAGCCAAGAGCTTACGGCTAAAGACGGTAAAAAAGTAAGGGTATCGACAATGGAAATAACTCTCACCAAGCAATAATTTCAAAGGATTGATTTTATCGCAAGTATATTATGAAAATATCTACAGATATTCAATCTAAAATGTGTCCAGGTTGCGGCGGATGCTGTATAAATGTAGCGCCTCAATTCGGAACAAGCAAATACAACAGCAAAGAAGCTTTAGAAAAATTTGCTCAAGAAGTTGATGAATCTTTTGAAATATCAGTAATACTATGTTTAGCGCACATAAGTATATATAGAGATTTAAAATATGACACGCCAGAAAAATTAGAAAAAGCTGCTAACTTGCTAGAAGATTATGGGCCATTATATATATTTTCTTTAGTTCCAAAATCAGATAGGCGATGTTATTTCCTAACTAATGAAAATACCTGCAGTGCTTATAATAAATCGCGGCCAGAAATTTGCAAAGAATTTTTCTGTTCCGCTGTTAGAAATGCCAGCTATGATTTTAATACGGGATTAATACCACTTGAACAAATATTAAAAACCCTTGCTCCTCATTTAAATCATGCCATCAATAGAAGTCAGCAGGTCTGATTTACAAAATCTTATAGGGAAAAAACTACCTAACGATTTGGAAGAACTTAATGATTTAATGAGCTATGTCAAAGGCGAAGTTGAAGGATTGGATGGCGACGTCTTGAAATTAAATTTAGAGGATTCAAATCGACCGGATTTATGGTCGGTTGAGGGATTAGCGAGATATTTTAGGACATTTTTAGGTGTCGCACAAGTTCCTTACAAAATTGAATCTTCAGATTACAAAGTTTTCGTAACAGATAATATGAAGAATGTAAGGCCATTTATTGCCTGCGCTGTTGTTAAAGGTGTAAAATTAAATTCTAATGTAATTAAACAACTTATGCAGCAACAAGAAAAAATAGATGTAACTTACGGCAGAAATAGAGCTAAAACTTCTATTGGTTTGTATAAACTAGACACGTTAAAATGGCCTTTGAAATATACTCTTACAAAATCAGACGAAAACGCTTTCATTCCACTAGGCGGTTCTGAACGAATGACTCCACAAGAAATATTAAGTGAGCATCCAAAAGGTCAAACGTATGGACATATATTAAAAGGTCACGATAAATATCCTATTTTTATTGATGCAGAAAACAAAGTTTTGTCTATGCCTCCAATAATAAATTCAAATGATTTAGGACAAATAGACAACACTGCTACTAACATTTTAATCGAAGTTACTGGCACAGATCATAAAACTGTAAACAATGTTTTGAAAATTATGTCTTTGGATTTAGCAGACAGAGGCGGAAAAATATACAGCGTAGCTATTGACTATTCATTTAGAACTCTTGAAAGAACTCCAGATTTCAAGTCTTTTGAAACACGAATCAAAATCAGCGACGTAAATGGAGTATTAGGTACACAATTAAGCGCAAAGGAGATTGCAATGCTTCTTAATAAAATGAATTATGAAGCGAGCTCGCATTCTGACAAGGACGTTGAAATAAAAATACCACCTTATAGGCTAGATGTTATGCATCCAGTTGATGTAATTGAAGACATAGCTATAGCTATAGGATACAATAAATTTGAAAGAAAACCTTTGGAACTGCCTATTTCCGGCGGACTATCTGACGAAGAAATTCTTTCTGACAAGATAAGAGAATTTTGTATAGGATTAAACGGTCAGGAAATAGTGAATTTCAATCTAACTGATAAGGAAAGTTTATTTCAAAAAAACAATATTCCTGAAGAAGAGCTAATAGAAATAGAAAATCCTGTCGTACAAACTCAAAATGTTATGCGAAATACTTTAATCGCATCTGCTCTAGAGTTTTTATCTAAGAATATTACACGCGAATTTCCGCAAAAGATATTTGAAGTCGGCGATGTTACACATTTCACGCCAGGCGAAGAAACTGGAAGCAAAAATGAAAAACGTATTTGCTTTGCAATTACCCATTCAAATGCAAATTATACGGAA
>Ga0209416_1001222_pt1 | contig 19101 bp, 40 predicted proteins | sample RifGroF1_FD_184001 | JGI IMG/M metagenome (GOLD analysis project Ga0209416, IMG submission 184001) | Groundwater microbial communities from Rifle, Colorado, USA - Groundwater F1 (SPAdes) (version 2) | ecosystem: Environmental > Aquatic > Deep subsurface > Groundwater | place: Rifle, Colorado...
AAATCTCCCACCATTCTTTTTTGAACATTCGGGAGATACCTTTATAATCCATCTCCACGAATCTCCATCGTTTTGACCTTCCCAAACCGCAATTACATTTTCAATATCAAACAAAGTAATTGACACATCATTATATTCTAGACAAGCCATTAAGTCATAATCTACGCCAGCCTGATCTAATCTTAATTTTTCTTTATCGTCCAAATCCCGATAATTCATTTTTATTTTCCTTTTTTCACATCATAAAATAAGATTTTTATTCTTCTTCACTGTATGACGTTAAATCTTCAAATCCACATTCCAATAAAATATTTACAATTTCTTGTTCGCTAGGGCAAGTATCGTCCACTTCTCCTAGTTTCTGAATTAAATCTGTAAACAAAGATAATGCGCTCCATCCATCTTCAAAACATTCTAACTGAGGTACGAGTTTATCTAAGCCCAAATCAATCCATTGAATTTTCATTTCTCCAGTAGTGCCACCTTCTTTGTGATACATTCCAAAAAAAATGTCACGGTAATTTCGTGATGTATTTAATTTATTATACCACGCCTTACTTGACCAATAAAAACCACGCTTGCAATCTGTATGATCTTTCATTTTGTTATTCTCCAATTGTTATATATTATATAAAAGAAGATTTTTATTATACCATTCGGGCGGGTTGCCCCTGAATACTTACTGCATAATTTCTAGCACGAGGTTTCATAACATATATATTATCTCCAATCTTGCGAACGTTATAAACTACCATATTTTGAAGTTCAATTTTACGCTTTTGTGCATATGCTTTTTCAACTAATTCTTGTGTTAATGGACTAAAACCATTACTTTTCAAAATATCAGAATGACGATAATTTTGTGCATTATATACCAAAAGAGAAAGAGGTGTACCGGATAAATCGCAATCGGCGGTTGATAACCCTAATTTTTCACAAACCAATCTGTTTACATCAGAATTATATGCAAACTTACCACTATCGATAATTTCTTGAATACATTCGATAATGAAAATACTTTTAATATTCCATTTAAAATCATGATCTTTAGACCACTCACTATTGTTAAGTGCATTTAGCAAATCATCAGAATTATTCAAAATAATTTTTGGTTCGGGCATAAAGTAGCTCATGTTATGTACTCCTCATTAAACTATAGTTATATAAAAGAATGTTTTTATTCTTCAATTCGTTCTACGCTTACTGTTCCCCTATTGGTTTGCTGATTCTCATACGAGATTGGTAGTTCAGGATTTTTTCTAATTCGCCATTGTAAAACCAAGTTATCTTTTCCAATAAATCTTTTATTTTTAAAATCATAATAAAAAGATTTAAAATATGGTCTTGCCCACACCGCTAAAACCTTTCTTGCATCAAGTAATCTTTTAAGTAATCTTACTTCATCGTTTCCTAATTCAATTGCTAGTTGTTCACTATTCATAATTTTCTCCAAATAAAAACAGTATTTTATGAAAGAAGAATTACTTTTTTAGAATTTGGATCATTGCTGGTTTCCGTATTTTCTTCATCGTTACTGTTATCGATTACCATATTCATACGATGATATAAACTCCATTGAATATTACCCATATCTACTGTTTCTATGGAATGTGCTACGGTAGTATGCCAATGATCTCCATAATTATAAGTAAAATATACTTCTTCGTCGTCATCATAGCCTTGCAATGATTCAATCAATTCAAGTTTAGTCATTTTGATTAGTCCTCATCCTCATAATATTCTTCTTCATCTTCATCTTCATCTTCATCTTCATCTTCTTCGTTATCACCCGTATTAATTTCTAAATCGCCAAATACGAACGTTCCGTCATTATATCCTACTTCAAATTCTGAATCAAATTCAACAAATTGCCCACCCCAAATAGACAATGTTCCATCATCTTCTAATGCATGTTCAGGAAAAATACCAATCAATCCCGCATCTACGCCATATTCATTGAAACCTTTATTGTCAGAGTAGCAACCATCACCATAAGCCGTACCATGAGCAAAACACTTGTAACCATGAAAGAAAAATGTTCCATGTTTTTCGCTATAATTGTCACTAGGCTTTAGACCCAAATAACCTGTTTCTTCTAGCAAAGTCATCCATTCACCATCGGGAACAAAATAGCAAGGGTCGCCAATCCAATACTTGCCAGGAGGAAATACGTTTGTCATTTCAGGATTATTATTTTCAGAAGTGTTCATTTTGTTTTCCTTATAATAAAACAGAATTTTTATTGAAATAGAAGTATTATTTTATTCAATTCCAAACTGATATCTAATTTGTTCAGTGTACTTTGTAGGATTGAAACTTAGAATTCCACAAATTTTTCCAAAAAATCTGCCATCTACATCAACAAATACCGCATAGTCATTACCACTATAGCATTCCCCTACCATAAAAGCATTGCCCTTCCACAACCTAGGAGGAACACACCCCAATTGATCATAAAATGTTTTTTCGATTGTTTCTACCCACAAACCATTATTGGCCCGATAATTTGATTCCATTCCATCGTTGCCGGAATAGGGCCATTGATTGATATCACGAGTAGAAATATGATCAGACATTTTATAATCTCCTGTAGAATGTTTTTATCTCAACTGTATATATTATAAACGATAATTGTTTATAAGTCAATACCCAATATTCTGCAAATAAATTCAATATTTTATTCTTCTTCCAAAATCCACTTCAATGTTTTATATACTTCTTTCATATGATTATGTTCATATCTGACAGAATCAGATAAGGAGAACCAAGGAAAATCTAAATATTCTTTTTCCCAATTTTCTAATTTCTTTTTATATTGATCTAATTTTTCTTGAATTTCTTTTTCTGTTTTCATCGTTTTTACTCCATAAAAAATGTATTTTATCTGATAAAAAAATCCTTTTATCTAAATAATTACACTTAGATACATTTCACCACTTCTGTTAAATTCTTCTCCGGCATCATAAATAGCATAGTTTTCATTATAAATTGCAAATTCTTCTGGAGTCTTCAATCCTGATCGACTCCGAATATATTGTTGATCATCGCTTACCATGTGACCATCTTTCCACATTCTTTTTTTGATTACATCAAATCCCTGCTTAATCAATTCTTGCTTTACACGATGCAAAAACCACGATTCAGCTAATGCCCATCCAGAAGAAGTAAACCGAGGATCACCAGATTCTTTTGTAATTTTGCAATATTTTTCTTTGAGATTCAATTCAACTTTCATTTTTATTATCCTTTTATTCGTCAAAATCTGGAAGTCGTAAATCAATAAACGCAAAATCAATCCACTTTTCATACATTTCATCCCATTCTGGAGTATCTCTATTGGGAACAATTTTGCCTTGTTCAGTCCACCACATTTCAGCGGTTTCAGCCATCGTAAGATTATCGTTATTACTCATTTTGTTATTCCCGTTATCCAAATAAATACAAAATTTTATTGGTTATTTCCAAAAATTTCTTGTTCAGTATCGTCCATAACAAGCTCGCTGTAAATATCAATGGCTGTTCTGTTATTAAATTTATCATTGTTACATTCGAAAACAGAAATTTTTGAATAAGGAGTAAATGAATTAATTTTATTAATTTCTTGAATTAATTCATCGTAATTTTCTACTCGAATGATGTTTTTAAAATCTTCAAAAGTAATAATGTATTGAGCATTCATTATTTTTGTCCCTTCTTTATAATCGTTTCCTGAACAGTAAAAATACTTCTGTTATCCACTTTCATACCAGAGCGGCGTTTATTGCGTTTTCTATCCCTTTTTTGTGCCTTTTCGATTTTCATTCTGGTATCCTTGATAAAACAAACTTTTTATTTGTAGATAGATTATAAACGACTATTGTTTATTTGTCAAGTGTAAATTTCGATTGAATTAATTCAGATAACTTTTTTCCAAATCCCGAACCGCGAAAAAACATTTCTAAAGAAATAATACCATTCTTTACGCCATTATCCCAATATTTCTCAATAATTTTATTTTTCTTATCCTGTTCTACATAGATTGACATTGTATAAGCTAAATCAGAAACAATGTGCTGTTCATCCTTAATTCTTTCTTCTAATGAAGATTGAATAATCATTTGTGTTTCTGCTAACCAATCAGGATGGGCATATAGATGTTCTGAAACCGATCCGAGAAATTGAGTTTTATTCATATTATATTCTTATAGAAATAAATCTTTATTTAATAATCCATGTGGGATTTAAAATTGGAGTATAGCCCGTATCAAGCCATTTTCGAATAATTTTTACAATTTTTCTAGCAATCACACGATCTATTTTGAAAACAATTTCTAAGGTTGCTATGCTAATTCCATTATACCTAGAATACCAATAAATATTAGACAGATTATATCCCTTAAATATGAAATGTTCTATTGTTAATTGCCGATATGCTTCTTTATTTACATTATTCCAAAAAACCTCTGCTAAATCTGAGTGTTTAGCGATATATCTTTCCATGTTTTCATTTGACATTCTGGATAAATTCATTGTTTTTATCTCCATTCTGTTATGAATGATAAAAATCAAATTTTATAGAATTTTAGTCTACCCGGAGTAAACTGTTATACTTAACTTCTGCATCTACAAAGTTATCAGACTGATATACCATAATCCATGAAAATTTGCAGTTTTTCTTTTCGATAACATATTGAATACCCAAAACCCTGCCACATAGGGTATTTTCAAATGAATAAAATCGAATAGGAAAGCCATCTAGACTAATTCCTTCACGATTTACGCGATCTGGAATTTGCACAATTCCGATTTCATAATTCTCGCTGAGAACAATCATTTGATCTGGAGTCATGATATTTTTCCTTTATGCTATCTAATTATTATGAAAAATTGGATTTTTTTTGCTGTAATTCAGGGTAGTATTTTGAGTCTGGACGAATGAGATATAATGTATCATCCGTATCTAAAATTAAAATATCGTTTTTAGCGGCTGTAGTAATGGATGGATGTTCAAGTAAAGATGGAAATCGTCTAATAGTACAAACGTATTTGTATTCAAAATCTGTTTTTGCAAATCTGTTTATTGTATTACTGGAATTTGTAGGAGCAATTTCAATAGGGTTTTTAGCAATTTTAGGTTTATTTTTACTGCCTTTTGTTCTTCCCATTTTTATTTTACTCCTTTTTTATCTATATGCTAATTATACCAAATACCAGGAAAAAGTCAAGAGGCAATATTTAACAAGTTTTTATTATTTTTTACCACATAAATTTTCGATTTTATTTGTTGCGACTGTTATAATAATGCACCCATTTTTCATGATCTGAAATAATCTTGTGAATAATCTTTAATTCAAATTTTCCTTGCCATGAGGCAATAACATCACCCGTATAAAGTGTAAAACCAGAATGAGGATAATTGTTCGTTTGACTAAACATAATTAAATAACGCGTATCTCCAATTTTTTGTACAAAAAACCCTTCCCAATCCCCTGAACTAGAGGTAGTATTCCAATGATCTGAAATTTCTACTGATTTATATTTCTTGATATGATCTAATGGAGCGTACCAATTTCCATCAATGTTTACAATTCGATTAATAAGTAATTGCCTGTTGTTCATTTTAGACTCCCTGTTATCACATAAAAATATAATTTTATCAATTACTTCTGATTCTTCCAAATTCGATAATCCTGTTCGAAATTAAAGAATTTCCATCCACCATATACCCTTACTTTATACCCGTAATACTGACAAAATTCTCGATAAACCTTCAAATATTCCTGATAATTTTTGAAATTTTCTCGCAAAAGAGTAGTGGTTTCTGATTCGCCCATGAGATTTATACTCCTATCCTAATGAAAAATCAATTTTATTGTAATGTTTCTGTTATAGCCAAATTTTACGAATGATTTCCCCCAATCGATTATAAGAAATAATCATAAATACATCCATTAAATCATTTTGCGATAATTCGATTGTACCATAAAAAGCAATGGAATCCCCTTGAGAAAAAAACAAAACGGTTTTCATGCGGTTTACTCCTGGTATTTGTTATGTATAAATTATTATATTATTGTCTTAGATTGCCATAAAAGCGGGAGCATTCCATTTTACCACAATTTCATTTGTCTTTTGATTTACAATATGCGCTCTATAAGGTACGGGAATATATCCTAAACTTTCGGTAATGTGATAGTTACAGCCGCCAACCTTAAGAGAATTAATGTATACTGTAATATAATCATCTAATTGTTTCTCAGTGGGTTTCTTTCCCCTACAATCCCAAACCATTGCATTAGGGGAAATTTTGGGATTATCCCAAATGACAATAATATATTTTGGAGTGATTGATTTTCCCATTTTTGTTATTCCTTTTCCCATTGCGCCAAAATATTAGAATTAATTTGATCTGGAGTACATCCGATATATTCCCCATGATCATATCTGTTAAATTGTCTTATTGGCAATTCAATTTTAATAATTTTAAATTCGCTCCAATCATTAAATAATTCCCTCATGGCCCCTTCCATATTACTTGTATTCCCTGAAATGTTTCCTCGTGCGATTTTACCTGTCTCAGTATTAGTAATTACTACAAAATTATAAGAATTTCCATAGGTATCGTGTTTGCTTGCATAAAATTCTACAATGGCTTTAATTTTACACATTTTTATTATCTCCTAAATTATTGAAAATTTTACCGATTATTATCTAGGTTTCGGATGATTTCTTTACGCTTTAAAACAACTTGCATTCCATCTAAAGTGATAATCCTATACCCCTTTTCAATAATAGTATTTGTAAACTTGTGCTTTTCAATAATCTCAATAACTCTAGCAGTAAATACTTTATCGTAAAATTTATGTTGTACCCCATTATAAAATCGACATAAAACATTGGAATTTACTGCAATTTTTTTCATTTTTTGTACCCTATTTCCCAATGAAAATACTCTTTTATTCTATGGTAATATTATAAACGATTGTTATTTATTTGTCAATAGTCAATCTGGATTTTCCTAATCGCTTTGCATAAACATTCCTAATCCAATTCTTAACTCCCTCTGGAATCCTTTCAGGATGATCATACGCCACACTATAATCATAAGGGTATATAATCCCCCAATAAGTAAAAAAACCATCACAAGCACAAACAGTAATTTTACGAGAATTTTCTACTAAAATAGTCCATTTTCCAATCTTTTTAATTGGAGTATAGAGGGGTTTCAATTCGGAAGAAAGGGGATTTTCGAGAATTTTTTGCATTTTATTTTCCTTTTTTGTTATATACAATCGAATGAAACTATTCTTTTATGTCTGTTATGATCTGTTATTTCTCACAAATCCCTTTTTGTTATCTCTCTTGAATTCCCTCACTCTCGCTAAAATCCCCTTATATACTCCTTCTTCATATGATTCCCATAATCCCTCTGAGTTATGGCATTCATTAATATCATGGGAAAAGAATTCAAATGGGCTATATTGACGATATGAATCCGATTCGAATTCTGAGCGTTCAGACACAAAAGAATCAATGTCCTCTGAATTGTATCTATCAGGATTCAACGTTGAATAAATATTTTCGCTTGCAATGTCGTATCCTGTAGTATAGCCCCTAAAATAAACGTCTTTTTTGTTCATTTTTTCCTCTTTTCCTGTTATGCAATCGAATAGAATTATTATTTTATTTTTTATCGTTTTATTTGAGATATTTGTTATAACGGGTTTTTGCCTCTTTACTGGATAATGCAAGAGGATATTGATTTAAATTGTCAAATCCGTGATATTCCCCCAACATCCTATAGGCTTGAGCGCGTACTAAAATATCGTCAGTGGTAAACATTTGTTGTAATTCATCCAATAAAATTCCATTATATTTTGCCACCATGTTTAAAGTATCGTCAAACCATTCAATATAATCACTAATTTTATGAGGTAAATCATCTCTTTTATGAAAATTGTAGGGAATCAAATGCCCCGACCATAGACTTAATTTGTCAAGGGAAAATCTGTAAACATCTTTCATATCAGGATTATAAATTTCACCTTCTGGGAAATAAACTCCCGTAGTATCCTCAAAAATAAAATAGCCACCATATTCTAGGGGATTTTTATCCCCTAAATTATCTAAAAATTTCCAAATAGGTTGTTGTGTCATCTTAGAATCCTCCTAAAATTGTGAATTCTTCTTTATAGATATCTAATCTTGTGCCTGATTTCATTTCAACAATATATCTTTGTCTGTTATCACCTTTTTTAAAATATGTACCAATAATTATTCCTTTTCTAATTTTACGAGTTTTAGGTAAACAGAATTTGATTTTTACTCCCGTCCATCCTTGTCCATTCATCCGTATACCCTCCCGTTATATCCAGATAAAATGAAAGATTTATTGTAAATTTTCCAGTAATTTAGTCCCAAAATCCATTGATTCGCCTGAAAAATCCTTCAATATCATATTCAGTATAACTCTTTTTCGATTCACTATGTATAACCTCAAATGTAGGGTATAAACCCACGCCACAATCAATTATACAAGCATATCCCTTTTTAATTGCCTCATTGTTTGCGGTTTTTTCGAGTAAGTTATACCATCGGGTAGAACCATCATCAATTTTGCCACCTGAATTGTTATATACTATCCATGCATCAATAGCCTTATCTAAATACTTATACATCTTAGTAGAATTATGTAATTGATCGTAGGTTAGAGAAATTCGTTCCTTTTCCCGTTTGAATGTTTTTTTCATTCTAGACTCCCTGTTATTTTCAAATAGAATAATCGTTTTATCGGCTGTTATGCTAAATTAATTATCCCTTGATCATCCTTGCGAACGAATAAAGCAGGCATTTGAGTATACCCATAAATCAAACCCTTAAGGAACGTAATATCATCGCGTGTTAAATTGGAGTAAATATATACTGTCTTGTATAGTACATCCTCTAGCTTAATTGGGGCATTCTTAAGTTTTTTGCCGCGCGCATTGGCAAACATTATATAAATATTATTCCAATTTGCGGATGTAATGGCAGAAGAAAAAACAATTTCAAAATTTTTCATTTTATTTTACTCCAAATAGAATGTTTATTTTATGGTTTGTTTCTGTTATTACTGGTTTATTATATCATTATTGTTTATTCTGTCAATGTTGAGATTTAAGGGGCATATCCATTAAGGGGCATATCCCGAATTGATTAAGTACTTGATCTAATCGCTTGAATTTGTTCTTAATAAATGCCGTTACATTTTCCCCATTTGATTCGTCAATTTTGATTCCCCATGTATTAGGGGAAATTTCACACACTGTAGCCGACCTGTTATCAGTTGGGCGCGTCCATCGAAATAATGCCCCATTACTGTTTAAGCAGTTTTCTACTTGAATACTATCAGTAGGATGTTTTTCCAATGGATGCATACCCAATCCAAGATACACAATAACTATAATCCCTATAGCTAAAAGAAGAAAAGGAAAATTAGAATTCTTCTTAAAATCTATAAAATTCATAGTGGATTCCATCTTAAAATCTCCTTTTTTTTTTGTTATTTTTTATTGGATGATTGTTATGTGTTATTCGGTTTAAATCGTGTTATCGGCTGTTATAGGATATCTGACAGAAAATCTATTAGGGATTCTTCTGCTAGTGCTTTTAGGTTTTCGGGATTCCCGTTTGCAATGATCCTAATATAATCAGGACAATTGGGATAATTATCTAGAAAATTCAAACAGTCTAAAATATCAACAGTGGTTAATGTTCCTGTTATAGCATTACAAAAAACAGTGGAAAAAGGCATATTATTTCTGGATTCTTCAATGATCATTTTAGCGATTGTAGTATTTGTGGCATTCATGAGCGTATCACTCCTTCATATATATAGTATTATAATGTTATGAATAATATTCGTTCCCTAATACCAATTTAACAAGGTTTCTGCGCGTTCCGGGTGCAATTTCCCGGTTATCGGGAATGGACAAAGTAGGTTTACCCTCACATCGAAAAATCCTATGACTCCCCCCATTTTTGGGAGATTCGATATATCCTAATTTTTTAATTTCTGAGATAAATCTATCAGTCTTTTTTATGGTTAATAATGGGTTTTTCATGTTGGCCTCTTTTTATAGATTATTTGTTATAAATTTTTATGGTTTTTTTACTCAAAAATAAGGTAATACCCTTCCCTAATGTCCCTATTGGGATATGCTGCCTCAAACCAATTGAAAATTCTACCAATATTAGATACATATTGATTGTCAAATTGAGTAGAATTATAAAGGTATACGGTTTCCCTGTCATGTGTCTTTAATGCTTGTATGGTTTTCCATTCAATAAGACAGGAAAATTTAGAGAATCCTCGCTTTGTAATTTCTCTTATGAGGTTTGTATATTCTACCCCTTCGGAATTATCCAAATTGAAACGATAGAATACAATTTGAGCGGTTTTATCGTGATTTGTTGGGGGATTTTCCTTACAGTATAATCCTGTATTGCTACACTTGCGACAACTGGTATAAATTTCCCCGTAATGGTTTGTAGAATGGTTTTCTTCGTTTCCACAAACAGGGCAATAATAGACTTTATTAGAAATTTTCATTAGATTTTTACTCCTTTATAATGAAAGAGATCATTTATTTGTTTTTTTTGTTGTTTTTTTACTGGTTATGAGTCAACCAATGGGGAGGACGATTCAACCATCCCTCACTATGGTTTTTACTATATTCAATTCCGGCATTAATAGGACAATAAGGCAGAAGCGTTATGGCCTCTCCGCGTCTCCATTGCTTAGAAGCGTGTATATAAGCTTCTTCTTGCGTGCGGCCTCTTGTGATAACCATTTTTGTTGAGTCGCAAAATGCCCAAAGTGTAAACATGATTTTTGTTTCCTTAGAATAGAATCCGTGTTTTATCGGCTGTTATATGTTTATTATTCAGCGTTTTCCTGATTTTTACACCACCTATAAATTTCGATTAGATTTTCAATGCTTGCAATAATAGTTGTTTGAGTAGAAAAATTTTCAGTAATATCCACGTTCCCTTGATAAATTCGAATGTCCCCCCGGAATAAAACAGAAGACTCAATGCAAGAATCATCAAAAGCAATAGAAATTTCAAACCCGTTAACAATTTCCTTTATACAAGCTTGTGAAGTATTAATCATTTTACAAGCATACATTTTATTTTCCTCCAAAATTTTCTAATAAATTTCTGATTTTATAGGTATGATATGTTATGATATGCCCATTATCGGATGATAATTGTCATAATACCCGAATAGGTTTTATTATAATATTCTGCAAAAAATCGCGCATCATTAGGATGATTAAATTTTGCAATTATTTTGGGTTTTTCTGCTAGTGAAGTAGTTGCAAAGTATCCTACTTCTACCCATTTTCCCCAACTATAACTAGGGTTTTTGGTATAGTCGTTAATATCACTCGGAGTCTTTGGAGTATACATTTTATAGCCTTTTTCCTTTTGTTCTGTCTGTTATGCGGTTTGTTGAGTAAGTTATTATATCACTATTATTTTTTACTTGCGCGCTTTTTTGCCATTATAGACTCCCTGTTATATGTCATAAAAGACTGAATTTATCCGGTTTGTTCTGTTATAGGTTATTTGACAATTAAAATTGTGGCTTTTGTGCAATCACATGCAAGACCAAAAGCGGGATTCCATGTGAAAAATGATTCTTCTTCAGGTGAAATTATAACGCTTGCATTGTCAAATTTTGCAAGGTTATAATAAAACCGCATGTAATTGTCAATCGTCTTAACTTCTTCTTCTGATAGTCCAGAAGAGTCGGCGTTAATGAGGTAGGATAGGGAATAATCGGGTAAATTAATCTCATATTCCTTAATGGTTTTCATTGTAGCATTTCCTTTTTTTTGTTCTGTTATAGTCTATGGTTTATGGTTTGTTATCTGTTATCTGTTATTTGTTATTTGCGTTTTATTGTCACGCGAAGCGTGATCCAGACCCTGCAAGAGCTATCCAGACCGAGCTATCCAGACCGAGCTATCCAGACCGAGCTATCCAGACCCTGCAAGAGCTATCATTATTTGTCTTAACTATTTTGAATTCGTATTATCCTTTTTTCTACTCATTAACGCGCCTGTTTTATTCCATTCGGTAATGCCATTAATTTTATTTGAAATGGTAGTAGGAGTGTTGGGAGTGGTAGGAGTGGTAAGGGTATCCTCTATATCGTCATAATGGGTATAGTCGTTATAATCCCATTTCGTACCACTCCATTTATAAACGTTTTTGTACTGATATGTTATTTCCTGATAATCATAATGGGTAGAATGTTGGATATTATCCAATAAAATTCGTTTGATTTTATTAATCGTAGACGTAAGATGTTTTAACTTGATATATTCGCTATAGGTATGCTCATGATAATAGCCAGACGATAGGTTAACGCTTGCAACATTCCATGAGGGGGAAAGTATAGAAATATCACTAAACGTTCCGTGATTAGATGCAAAGCCAAAATTTAAAATATAATCTTGAAAGTCTATATTCCCACATTCGTAGAATACCGCGTCATTGCATCCATGACGATCTATTTCGATTATAAAATTTATATTAGGGATATCGGGATAATCATCTATAAATTGACGCGCCCCCAAACCTCCTATTTCCTCATAATTTGTAAATAAAATGTGGGGTTTTAATTTGTCGTTGTCACTTATTAGATGCAATATTGCATAGACTCCGCATCTATCATCCCCTCCTATACCATCCGGCGACCATAGAACCTTTTCAGAATGATCATAATAAATTTTATTGGGAAGGGTTTTATGAACAGTGTCAACATGTGCTACTAGCAGAATAGGTATATTTCCCTCACAATAAAGATAATCCGCGCATTTCCATTTGTGGGTATTGTAATTATGCTTTTGAAGTATTTTAGATGCATAGCCCAGCAAGTCTAGACTATCTAATTTAAGGATATGCTTAAATTGATTTAAGTCTATGTTGGGAGTGGTGGTAGGAGTGGTAGGAGTATTGTTCATTTGAAAGGATCCTTTTGTTTCATGTTGTTTCTAATCGCAATTACTACATCGATGCACAAAGTCATATCCACTTTCAGATATTTCTTTTCCGCATTTGACACAATAGATATCTTTCCCTACCTCAAATGTGGGGTGTGTGCTTGCGGGTAATTCCTTATGCTTAATCATCTTATGATCATATCCTTCTAATACGTCATGGTAGGGTAATTCTGATTTTTTAGTATAACCATTATGGCTATTGTGTACAATTTTCCAATTATTATCTATACCTAATTTGTCTGATATGGTTTTTTCGAGTAATTTCCTAATAACTTTTTCCACATCTTCAATAGTAGTAGGGTATTGTCTAGAGAAAATTGCGCTACAGGTATTAGAGTCAACATAGATACATTCACGCCATGATTTAGAATTTCCCTCAAATTTTATATTGCGTAGGTTATATTCATTAGAAGACCCATTATGCTTATAGCTAATTAGAGTAGTATTATCCAACATTAAAGACAACGTTCCTGTAGCATAACATCCGTCTGAACCTATTCTGTGGCATGATTGCCATTCATAGGTATTAATGCTCATTGTTAAATAATCGTAGGGATCGATAGAAATGGTTAAATTTGCATTAATCATACGATTAGATAGAATGCTTGCTAGAGTATCGTTTAAGCCTTTATCATTAAAGAGCTTTGCAATGATCTTAGATACTTTCGTACCTGATTTATAAATATTAGATGCATATTTAGATAGGGTATTGTCATATCCATTACAACTATTTGCAATATACTCTTCCATAGAAAACTTAAGTAATGTTGCCGCGCATTGTGGAAAGGCATAGCATAATTCATAGATTTTTTGTTGCATTTCCGTCTCATCTATTTGAGATTCTATTGTGGTAGAAATGGATAAGTTATGACCAAACAAAATATAATAATCATATTTCGCATATGCCCATTCTGTCAAATATTTTTCTACCAGCGTAGGGGAAATGGTCTTAAAATTTATATCGTCATTTTTCGCGCCTATTACCAGTAATTTTTTAAAGCGGTTTAAGTCTATCTTAGAAATCATTTCCTTAATGATTGTTTCGTCCATGTCGGTATTGTGGATAGAAAAATTTATAGGAGGGGGATTATCAGTAATAGGTTCTGGAATAGGGGTAAACTCTAGCATATCAAGAGAAATTCTATACTCATCTAATTCGGTAATACAAGGATACCCCTCAGTGATTTTATTCATTATTTCAGGGGTAATTTGAATTACTGTACCACAAAATAATCTACTCATCCGGTAATTCCATCCACATCGTACCCCATTGTAAAAATGATTATCCAGATATGATAGAACCTCATTAGATCGAAATTGTAAAACGTCATAAACTTTTAGACCGATTAAGCGAGTAGGAATTCCGTCATCACCCCAAACATCGGGTTTAATCTCTAATTCTGAAATCGTTTCAATTGTTTCCATTTTAGTATCCTTTCGATTGTCTGATTATCTGATTATTGATTATGGTAGGTAGGTAGGTAGGTAGGAATTTATAGAATGGTTACAATACCTTGTAGCATAGCAGAAACAAAAGGCCACACAAAGATATACAGGAACAATCCAATTAGAATGGTTAAACCCAGAACAAAAAAAGTAAAGGTGCATCCAAGATTATCGTTTGATTTGCTGGTATTACTGGACATTTTAACTCCTTTTTCCGAACGAACGTTCTAAAATTGGTTTGGTGGTACAAACCAATTTTACCGCCCAAAAAAAGTATGTCAACTTAAAATTTTATAAAAATTTGTCATTTATTTTTAGAATGTGGGATAAGTTTAACCCCTATATGTGGGGGTATAGTGGAAGTAAACCACTATAGGTGGTGTTTTATGTAAGTGAGGTTAACTAATTGGCAAGGTTTATTGGTAGACTATACGAAACATGCAAGAAAAGTCTTTAACATTACTGGATTTTTCGAATGTGGGATATTTTCAATGTGGGTATGATTTAACCGTATATATGGGGGTATGAGTCTCGTTTTGACTATATATGCCGTTCGGACTATTTTAGTCTTGTATCCTGATAATTCGGGAATAGCACGGTTTAATAATAAATGACATGATTTTATTAAGGTAGAATAGGGGAAAATGTGGGATAATTAGATTGACGTTCGTCTAATTAATGCGTGATAGTAAGGAAAAGTCAGAGTAAAGCTTCTTCATTATAATAGAGATATAAAGACCATATAAGCGGGTATATAGTCGGGTATACAGTGGATAGGATACCAGGATATCAGGATATTAGTATGCGGGTATGGATAGCTATAGGTAGATAGGCTATATATAAATAGAACATTAGGTTAAAGAATAGAACATTACCTTAATAAATAGAATAATAAATAGAACATTACCTTAAATAATAGAACATTACCTTAAAGGATTGAAGTGTAACCTTAACGAATTCAGAAGGGTATAATAAATAACAATAATATAACAAATATAGGGAATAAATAGATAGAATATATAATAATAATATATTGACATAATATATTAGTTTAAGATGAGATTCTTTAACATTTGAAGTAGATAGATTAAGTCTAGTATGAATATAATTAAGGTATGGTTTAAGATAATCAATAGAATAGTAGGGAATAATAAAGGATATGCAAGATAGTATAAGAGTCGGTCTTATTGATATTGATTGTCATTATTAAGGTTTGTGTAGGATGGATTGTAAGGGGCATTTGAGCGAGATTAGGTAGTAATGTGTCAGTATGCGGGGTTAATCGATTGTAGCCCTATTGCACTAAATTGTGTATAGGGTACACTATGTAGGGTTGGGTTTAATATGTGGGGATAATATGTAAGTATATATGTAGGTATTGTATAGGTATTGTATGGGTATGTTGGGATGGGTAGTATGTAGGGTATAGGGGTATGGATGTATATAAGAAATGTATAGATGTATGGGTATGTATATACAGTGTATAGACGTATAGAGGGGTAGTATGAAGGGAGGTATAATGAGTGACTAGTCATTTTAGAATGTAAAGTATACTTTACATTAACCTATGGGCTAAAAAGTTAAGTATCAGGATACCAGTAATACGTGCCATCGGGCTATATTGTTTCACGTGAAACAATACTTAGAACAATCGTTCTACGATAACCCTGGTATCTTGCCATAATGTACATATTATCGCAAGATTTATTGAGAATTGTTCGCAATAAACCCCAAATATGCCCCATTTTACATGACCTATTTGGGTAAAAATTGTCCGAATACCCCACGCTATTCCACTCACACACCCTCTTACCAACCAACCCAAAAATAACCCCCTTTTCCCATTCACTTTCCTTGTTTGCTTTTTCTTGCTCTGAAACCATTTAACAGATTAGCCCGTTATTAACCCACTTTACCCCTAAAAAACCCTAAAAAACTTACATCATCTCCCACATTTACGCCATTTTCTCCTATATTCTTATCAAATCCTCCCACTTTTACTCTATTTTTTTGTATTTTTTTTATATTTTTTACATATTTTTTTCTTTTTTATATTTTTAATTATTTTTCCCCAATTAAATAAAAAAGCATCCATTATTCTGGATGCTTGTTAGAATAGTTGCGGCAAGGTAATAACCGCAGCAAGGCAACAATTGCAGTTGCAGGTTACAACAAGACGATAGTTGCAACAATGTATAAATTTAAAACGTATAGGTAGTAATCTATAAAATATTTTTAATTTTTAATTTTTGATTTTGCTTTTGATTTTATATTCTTTGATTCTATTCTATTTTATATTCTTTGATTTCTCCATTCTTCTAACTTCCAAATCTCCAAACATACCAACCATCTTTTCTAACTCCTCTAAACCATTCTACCTTTCCTTGCCTACTCAACCTTCTCTTCACTCCCCAAATCTAACCCCTCCAAAATCCTTTAAAACTAAATCAATCCTATCCAGAAATTGCGTAGCAATTTCCTAACATATTGTCTAGTTTTTTCTTTTTCTGTTTTTAATCTCTTAGTTTAATCTCTTAGTTTTAATCTCTTAGTTTAATCTTTTAGTTAGTCTATTTATATTCTATTAGTAATCTCTTTGTAGGTGGGAGATTATGATTTTTCGTAATCCCCTGATAAAAAACCATAATCTCCTGATAAAATCAATAATCCCCTGACTAGTTTAGTAATCTCCTGATTGATATTCATAATCTCCTGACAGAGAATTGTAATCTCCTGACTACTAGTTATAATCCCCTGACAAATTTCATAATCTCCTGATGAAAAATCGTAATCTCCTGATTTAGAAAATGGGCTAAAAATGTGTCAAAATCGATGCGAGAATGTCTAAACTTTTTAGATACCATTAATTTTATTAATCAACAGCATCAGCATCACCGTTGACCTTACTAATTTTGTCCAACCGATTAATTTTTTCTTGAATCTCTAATTCCTGATCAACTGTTATATTTTTTAATTCCCCGTTGTCCCATTGATATTTGGCAACAAATTTTTCATATCTCTTAGAAAGTGGAGCATAGTATCTTACTTGTTTTTTAGATAGAAAATTTTCTGGAGTTACATCGGCTATTAGTGCATTTTCAGAATTAAAATATTTATTTTTTCTTTTACTTTTACCAGAACCGATTTCGTCTTTGCCAAGTAAAATATTAATAGCGTCTTTTACTGCACTTTCGGATAAATTCAATTGTTTGGCAATTGTTCCCGTTGCCATAAAAGAATATCCTAATTTTCTGGAAAGTAACCAAATTTTTCCATAAACCAATGTAACAATTAAATTGGTCTTTACTAAAAGCACGTTAGACGCTGGCACAAATAAACTCGGAAAAAGAATATCTTGATCCATATTTATTTCAATTTTATTCTCATCATCATTCTCATCAAATTTGTCAAAGAAATCCATATCTGCATTTGCGTTTTTATTTCCATTATTCCTATTGTCTTTACCCATTGCCAAATTCTCCTTATTTTTTGAATTAAAACCTAAATTAAAATTTATCCATACTTACATGCCCATCCATACCTAGGCATATCTGCCACAACCTTTTTCTTCTTTCTTTCCAACTTTCTATGCTACCACATTTTGCCATTCTCGCATAGGTTTATATGGGGGGTTATATGGGTTTTTATGAGGGTTTGCACAGACCAATTTCCAATTTACTCATCTTTTACCCTTGACAATATTGCCACAATATGATAAATTTAGACTGATTAAGTTTAGTTATAATTTATAATAACTACAATACATAATATCGTCACATTCCACTATATAATTTATAGGAGTTAAATGTTTATACTTTATGCCACACAATAACGATAATAATAACGACGATCTTAATGACGAAAATTTCAACTCACAATCAGAATCCGAAAATAGCGCCAACAGCAACGGCAACGATAACGGCAACCATCCCGAATTTCCCGCAATTCCTATAGTATATCAGATTAAAATATTTGATGCAATTAATCAAAAACTTGCATCATTTCATTTTTTAGGAAGAAGTTTTAGAGAAGTTTATGAAAATGTAGCTTATTATTGCAATCAAGCGATTGGAGATGGTGGTTGGGAATTATTAAAAATTACTATGAAACCGAATATACAAATTGTCAATGTCTATGATTATGTTGATGGTCAATTTAGCAATGAGCATTTTATTTGGGAGGGAGGTAGTGATTGTCCATTATGCATTGTAGAAAGTGGTAGAATCGAATTAGATCGGATTATGAAATTTAATTGTGTTTGTGGAACAGAATTAGTTATTGGCGATACTGGTTGGACGATATGTTTATGTCCAGCGTGCCAAAATGAAATTTTACGAAAAGACATTATTAGAAATGAACAAACAGGAATTTTAATCTATACAAAAAGCGAAGGCAACATCAAAGGCGAAAGTAAGTAATAACACTAGGCAACAACTTATAATTAATAATATATAAATCGGAGAATTTCAGTATTGAAAAAATTACAGCAATTTTATATATTTAAAATTTCAACTACTCGATTAAAAAAGTCAAATTACAATTTAACCTTATCCATTGACGATGCTCGTAAATCAGGAGAAATCGTTTCTATTGGCGATTCTCAAGTCTTAAGAACTTTACG
>Ga0209416_1001227_pt1 | contig 19024 bp, 16 predicted proteins | sample RifGroF1_FD_184001 | JGI IMG/M metagenome (GOLD analysis project Ga0209416, IMG submission 184001) | Groundwater microbial communities from Rifle, Colorado, USA - Groundwater F1 (SPAdes) (version 2) | ecosystem: Environmental > Aquatic > Deep subsurface > Groundwater | place: Rifle, Colorado...
ACATACAATGCTAACAACCAACTTCTTACAGAAGCCTCAGAAGCATCGACCTGGAACTACACCTATGATGACAATGGGAACAGGCTAACTAAAACAAACAACTCTACTACAGAGTATGTGAACAATGCTTGGGATAGAGCGAATAATCTCACACAGGTGGAGAGCAAACTAAAGAATGAAGACGGTACACTAGAGAACTACAAAGTAAACTACACTTATGATGCTCTTAATAGACGTACAAGCAGAACACCAGATAGCTCGGTTGCAAACGACTCATACAACAACATCACCAAGCAGAATTACGTTTACGATAAAAATAGCTGGGATATGAACTCGGAGTATACTGATAGAACAGAAGGAACTGATGTACATACTAATTACTACATGGCTCAACTAGGAATGGGAGTACCATCACTAATAGCTAGTGAGGACGTCCAAGAAAGAACACCGAATAGTGATCCTTCAACATGGGAGAGAGTAGCAGATGAATCAAGTTCAGAGCTCGATCCAGAACACAATTTCATAGTGACACCTGATAGTGTACAAAAGTTCGCATACTATCAGAGGGATGCATTGGATTCGATAGTAAGTAGGACTAACCTTGAAGTACGCTACAAAGCTAGTGATAGTACAGGAACGTTTGTATTGGACCCTACAGTGAACATAATCAATATCTACAAAGTAAATTCTCAGAACAGAACTGATGAATATGGGAAGAGGTTGAATAACAGTGTAACAACACCAGAGAGTGGAGAGAATAACGAACTGATAACAGAATGGTCAACAAGAGGTTACTCAGGCCAGGTTTACGACATAGAATCAGCAACTTACTACTACGGATCACGAAACTACGATCCTCAGAATGGTACATGGACGAAGCAGGATAGTTACAGAGGTGAAACAAAGAACCCGCTATCTCGTAATCGCTATGCTTTCGTAGAAGAGGATCCTGTGAATAATATAGATAAGTATGGCTATTCTCTGAGTGGACTTAGAAGAGGTCTAGGGTCTGTGGGTAGGACAATTAATTCAGCAGGTAGAACAATCGGTTCAGCAGTAAGATGTGCAAAGCATCTGGGAAGATGTATTGGGAAGCCATTGAACGAAGTAATAACCAAAGTTAGGGAAGCAACTAGTGAAGTAAGCAGATGTCTAAGAGATCTGAAAGCATGCGGACAAAGAGTTGGAAAAGGTTTAGTTAGTCTCCTCGGAAATAAATCGATATGGTGTCTGATGAATCCGAAAAAATGTGCAGGTGCGGCTAGTCAAACTGTGGTGCATATAGTAAATCAAATAACAGCACCTGTCAGGAAAATCACAGTATCGGTGTCAAAAATAATAACAGATCCGCCAACGCCTAGTGAAGTGAAAGATACTATTAAAGAACTAGCAGCCGCTGGAATGGATAACTTGGCAACCATAATGGAATACAGAGAAAGTCTAAAATACCAAGTAAGTAGAGGACTGGCATCATTGGGAGGGGATTTAGCGATCGGATTGGTAAATGGAGCAACTTATGCAGTTGAATACGCTCCATTTTTTAATCCTGCCTTTGCTTTAGCTTATATTGCAAGTGATAGTTTAGGATTTAATAAGAACAATGATGGTGTATCTCAATGGATGAATTTCTGGTCGGATACACGAGAAGGTTGGAACGAAATCCATAATGAATATGAAAGAAATATTGGAGTAGGTTGGTGGAAAGATAATTCCAAATATACAAATCGGAGTGTTTTCTGTAATGCGATAACAGGAGTATGCCACATACAGGATCTTTTTAGAAAAGATACCCCATTAGAGGAAAGAGTATACATAGGAGGAAACCTTGCAATAGAAGCTTTAATGGCTTATGATTTAGGAAATTCCTTATCAAAAGGGATTAAGGGTGTAGGTAAAACAAGTGATGATGTAGGGGAAATCACCATAAATGAAGGGAAACAAGGAAAGCATATTGTTGGCCATAATAATTATCAGCCAGGTAAAAGCGAATTAACATATAGGAACCCTCAAGAATTACTTGAAAAATTTGTTGGGAAGGGTACGAGATATGGTAATAAAGAAGTTGTGGACTTTGGGAAAAATATTGGTATATATGTTGATCCAATAAGTGGGACTAGAATGCCCACAACACGAGGAACCATTCATTATGATTCAAAAGGAACAGCACACATCGTTCCTGCAAAGCCAAATTAATTATTAAGATATTATCATGAAAAATAAACTAAAAATAGAAATTATAAATTGGAAACATTGGGCGAAAGGCGCATCTAAAGAAGAAGATGGTTGGGAATCCGATTATCCAAATTGGAACAACTTGATTAGTACAACTACAGATTTAATAGAAAATTCGAAACAAAAGTCGGAGGAAGAATTAAAATTAATTGAGTTTGTTTTAAAAGTATCTGAAGAAACAGAAGACCTTATTCCAATTATAAAGATTAATGCTGATAAACACAAAGAAATGATACAATATCTTATTAGCTCTGTCCATTGGGAGGTTAGATGGCAAATTTGCGAGTGTCTTTCAAATGGAAATAACGAATATTGGAAAAAATTCTTAATAAGTGCGTTAGATGACAAAAACGAGTATGTACAAAGAAGGGCATTATTGGCTTTGAACAACCATGATTTAAATGAGTTAGAAAAAATTTACATTAAGAAGAGATTTGAAGATACTAAAAATAAATATATAAGCAAAATTGTGACTGAATTAAGTTAATGTAGAATACATTGGTGTAAATGAATTAGCCATGCAGGATGCAATTAATAATCCACTTAAAATTATTCATCAGGAGAATGGAAAAGTAAAATATGTTGGTAAAAATGCTACTGTAGTTTTGAATAAAGAAAATAAAGTAATAACTACTTGGGCAACTTCAAAAGAAGGTTGGAAAGGAGGTAAAAAATGATAAGATTACCAAAAAAGTCTTTGGAAATTTTGAGAAAATGTGTTAGCAATCAAAATCCCAAACTATTAAAAATCCTTGATTCAGAGAAATATTATAGAATAAATCAAAAGTTAGGTAATAAACTTAGGGATGCTGTCGGTGACGAATTCGTACAATTTGGCTTGATGAATAACGACGAACCAAATGAGTATGGCTTAAGGCTGGAGGAGTTGATTGATGAAATCGGCCGTTTTTTCCTTTATGAGGACGAATCTGAAATCAGTAGTAGGGAGATGACTGAAAACTAAAGAATTACATCCTGAACACAACTTTATCGTGACACCAGATAGTGCGCAAAAGTTTGCATATTATCAGAGGGATGCTCTCGATAGCATAGTTTCAAGGACTAACTTAGAGGTTAGGTACAAAGCAAGTAATGCTTCAGGCTCATTCATACTTGATCTGATTTATTGTCTAAATCAGTGAATATTGATACAAGAGAATGGGAGATATTAATCCTCAATTATGATTTCTATTTAAAAGGCAAAATTTATCAAAATTTGCGTTGGAATACAATGTATAAAAGTTCTAATTATGTTAAAATAAAATTTTCTCTATAAAAGATCGTGATTGGCCTAGCGCGCTTGACTATCCGTGACTTTGTGGTATAATCATTAATCAATTTAATTAATATGTCGCATTATAGTTTCTGCAATGTCTAAAAAAATATCTAACTTATTGATTGTCTTTATTATTTTTATAACCACAACTGGTATCGTCAATCCAGTTCTTGCAATAGATAAGAATTCAGATCCATCTGGACTGAAAATAATTAAACCTACGTCTGAGGATAATCTAAAGCTAGCAAGGATACAGGTCGAAGAGGAACTAAAGGAACCGCATAAAAATAATTTTTTCTTTGTTAAATATAAAAAGGGTGTGTCTGCTGAGAAGAAAAAGTCCATTACTTCTAAAAATGAGGCAGAAGATTTAAGTAAGGCCTTTAACAATCCCCTATTAGAGAAGAAAGACATAAGCATAATTAAAGCTGGAGACGAGTCTAAATTAAAAGATTTAATGACCAAGTTTAAAGTAGATGATAATGTTGAATGGGTACAGTCAAACAACATATTTAAAAAATCCGCCTGGACCCGAGACGATAACACAAAAAGAGCAACTCCAAATGATTATGATCCTGTAAAGCACTGGTACTATGACAAAATAAAACTTCCAGAAGCATATTACGATCAAGGTTGCGGTTTAATAGATGATTCAGCCTGCGGAGGGTCAAATAATGTGGTGGTAGCAGTACTGGACAGCGGATTGGCGTTTGAGAATAGGGAAAGATATTTCTATCACCCAACCGCAACGTATTACACATATTTTTATAAAGCTCCTGAGATCAATGGGATTGATTTATGGATCAATGAAGGGGAATCATATGATCATAATGATAATGACAATAATGGCTTTTGTGATGATGTACATGGGATAAATATCGAACATTGGATAACTGGTCATGATTGGGACTCTGATGATGCATGGAGATGCACAAATAATTTTATAGAGTCAGGAGATGAAGGAAAAATGGATGATGAAGAGGGACATGGTACTTTTGTAACGGGAATAATTTCATCATTAATAGACAATGGTGCCGATACAAGTTTTGGCATAGCACCAAAAGTACAAATAATGCCGGTTAGAATACTTGATCATTGGGGAGAAACTGATCTTATTAGTGTCTATATGGGAATTTACTATGCTGTTCATGAAGGAGCTGACATTATAAATTTAAGTATCGAAGGAAATGACAGTGAAGGGATACTTATTGACGTAATTCAATATGCTAAGGATAACAATGTGTTAATAGTAGCATCCTCTGGTAATGGTAATACTAATATTAATTATCCAGCAGTTTATTCCAGGTATTTTGATAATGTAATATCAGTTGGTGCTTCAACAGAAAGCAACTCAAGAGCTAGTTATTCAAATTATGGAACAGATTTAAATATGGTTGCCCCTGTCGGAGAAAACGGTGTATGGCATCAAACATACCAAGATACAGAATACTGGCATGACAATAATATACTCTATCAACCAGGTACACGTAGGTCCGCAAGGGATTTTTCTAAATTTGCTTATCATACTTGGGCGGGTACCTCATTCGCTGCGCCACAGGTTACTGCCGCGGCCGCTTTAGCACTTAGTGCTAATCCCAACCTAACAGTCAGACAATTGCATGACCTTGTTGTTGGTTCTTCCACTGTGCTGGGAGGCGGTGTGAACCCAAATACAGGGTATGGATTATTAAATGTTCAAGCAATTCTTCACAATGTAAATAATCCACCTGTTTTGCCAGATCCAGAGCCTTTCCCATTGCCACCTGTTTCGAGTCGCTCAGCAAATGGCGATACTTTAAAGGATATTATTGCATTTAATACAACAACTAGACAGATTGATGTCACATTATCAACGGGCCAAGATTTCGGAGGAGGTTTCAATGGGTTTCAATTGTGGAATTCGAATTCCGGCTATAGTCCTAAAGACTGGCTTTTACTAAAGCCGGCCGATGTTGATGGCGATGGTGATGTAGACATTATCGCTTTTAATAAAATAAATGGGCAGATCGATGTGTCATTATCGGATGGAAAAAGCTTTGGTGGTGGCTGGAAAGGATATCAGGTTTGGAATACAAGAAGCGGTTACTCACTTAGTTCATGGGTTTTGCTTGATCCGGCTGATGTAACTGGTGATGGATTGGCGGATATTATTGCTTTTAATCCATCTAGTAGGCAAATAGATGTAACCCCCTCTACTGGTAGAAATTTTGGGAACGGATATAAAGGCTACCAAGTTTGGAATACAAATTCGGGATATAGCTTAAATAGTTGGACATTATTATCGCCCGCGGATGTTAACGGTGATAGAATGGCAGATATCGTTGCGAGAAGCAAAACTAATAACCAGATTGATGTGACACTATCAGACGGAAGGAGCTTTGGAGGGGGCTGGAAAGGATATCAAGTATGGAGCACTGATAGCTGGTATACATCCTCTTGGACGATATTGGCTCCCGCGGATATTAATGGTGACGAAGCAGCAGATTTGATTGCTTGGCATAAATATTCCGGTCAAATCAACGTTACTTTATCAGAAGGGAATAATTTCGGTGGCGGCCGTGGCGGAAGTATTCCAGTAATTTATAATTCTGGATACATTTGTAAACCAGGTTATCCCTGCTTGTGGAAATTTCTGGACCCAGGCGACGTGAATGATGATGGTTATGCTGACATTATTGTGTCTTTAGGAACCAAATTATATGTTAATCAAACTAATGAATCAGGCAATGAAATTTGGTACTCTAGTACAGGGGTTTGGAACTCAAATACCGGTTATACAACAAGTAAATGGCAGTTATTGGATTAACTGAATGCTATTATAACATCACTGCGTGAAGAACCCCTCTTTGGCCTGGATTGCATCTATTAATGCTTCAAATTTGTTGGCTATGACCCAACTTAGTGTCGTGCTTGTGCTAACGCCAAGCTTGCTTGCGATATTTGATGCATAATTCGGATCTCCTGGTGCATATTTGCTAAAAACAAAAGCTAACGTGCATCCATTACCCGGGCAGGAAGAATAAGCAGTGTGAGTACCAGCATTAATTGCTTTCATATAAGCTTTTAAGCTATTTCTCCCATCAGCATAAGTTTTAAAGATCATGTAAGTGCCACCTCTTGAGTCAACTCGTTCACCACAAGGAGCAGGGCCACCATGTTTAGTAATATAGCTAATGCGTGCTGAAGAATATCTAATGTTTCCCGGATTATTGTTCTGACATGCCCAGCCAAGAAATCCTTGTGTCTCACCAGGTTCAACACGACATCTGCTGTCACTGCTAGTAGTGCATGGTACGCAGCTCAATGTGCTTGCAGGACATCCAGATGGACTTACCGGAGTAGGTGTGGGTGTGGGTGTTGGTGTCGGAGCTGGTGCTGGTGCGGGAGTAGGGGTAGGAGCAGGGGCTGGCTTGGGTGTAGTTGTGGTAGTATCCTTCTCAACCTCTTTAGCAATCTCCGAGATTTCTGTTTCATTAGGCTTATCCTCACTATCACTACTTTTGTCAGTGTCTGTGGTCTCTTCCGCGGTATGCAGGTTCAGCACATTCTCATTATTCGCTCCTTCCACTTCTTCTCCGCCATCTGAAAACATACTGGAAAAATTTATAACATTAGTTTGTCCGAGAATTAATACACCAACTATAAATAGGCCAATTGTGATGAGAAGAACTGAGAAAGTTGTCTTAATTGTTTTCGTAGTGTTCATGCTGATTCATTAAAGCATAAACCTATCAGTGAAATCAATCGAAAGTCTGGTCTATGTGCTTGTCCTCTTGTCCTGTGAACTTCGGAAGTGTGACTGTGAATGTCGAACCTTTGCCGTATGTGCTTTTGATGTCTATTGTCCCGTTCAAGAGCTTTGTGTAGTTGAATGTTACATACAATCCAATTCCTGTGCCTCCGGCCCGGACGACTTTGTTATCTGCTCCGTCATGGTTTTTTACATACTGTCTTGCACGGAAGAACTTTTTTCCTAATCTTGGGATGTCTTCTTCGCGTATGCCCATGCCTGTGTCTTTTACAGCGATGATCACATTTTTGTCCTCTTCTTTTATTTTTATCTCAACATAACCTTTTGGTGTGTATTTGATTGCATTGCTTAACAAATTATCAATGATTTCTTGTGCGCGGACACGATCAGCAAATCCCCAGATCATCTTCTCCGGTTTGTTAAATCTGATCGGTATTCTTTTCTCATGCGAAAGTCCTTTTTGTCCTTCTATGCTGTCATGTATTACATCGAGCATGTCTATTTTTGTCAGGTGTAGCTGTACTCTGCCAGCGTCTACTTTCGTGGCGGATAACAGGGTCTCGACAAGTGTTATTTCTCTTCTTGAGCTTTCAACTGAAGTATCAACAAGCTCGACTAATTTATTATGGCTGACTTCCTCATTTGCGTGAAGCCTTTTTTGTAAATATATGAGAGAATTCCTGACTATTGTAATAGGTGTTCTAAGTTCATGTCCCATGATATCAACCATGTCATGCTCGCGCCTTCGTGTGTCTTCAAGTTTCTTAAGCGTAAGCGCAAGTGATTTGTTCTTTTCTGTTAATTCGATCGTAGCAAGCTCAACCTTCTTTTGCAGGTTCACGTTCAGGTCCTGCGATTCCAGATAATAAAGCGAACGCGTAACTGCCAGGCCCACGGTTGTGGAAATGCCATTTATAAAATCAATATCTTGTGGAGAATACATATTTTCAGCCTCTTTCGCGCCAAGCACTAACAACCCTACTTTGTTTTCACTTTGTTTTAGTGGTGATACGATCCTTATTTCTATTTTGTCCATGTACTTCTTGATCTCATCAATCTGTTGAATATGTGTCTGAAAGTGCTTTGGTACTTCAAATTCCAGCTCGTCATATACAATAGGGTGATTCCCAGCTTTTTCCCATAAAGTAGTAACCAATTTAACAAACTCAGGTTCATATTCCTTCTTCTTTCCATGTGATTCGAATGACAAAGTAGATCTTCTTCTCTCATCGGGTAAAATAATGATTCCTTCATAATTAGCCCTGATCGTATGCCCAAAAGCTTTCAACGTCTCCGAAGCAATATCTTTGATAGTAAGTGTTGTAGCAATCTTCCTGGACAACTGATCAGTCACCTCCAGCGGGTCATATCCCGGATTAATGATCCTCGTACGAACCTGCGTACGAAGGTAGTCGTTGAACTTTATAAAGAAAAAAGCAAAGATCAAAGCATTAATCGGTCCAGTAAGAATAGCTCCAATAGTTAAGCTATTTCCAAAACTTACCTTATCAATAAAATATACTATGTAGTACCCAAGCATGAAGATCGAGCCAATAATCGCATAGTATGTAATGCGAGCGAAGAGGATACGGATGTCAAGAAATTGACGAGTCGCAATTGAATAAGAAATAACTCCGGTAACAGCAACCATTGACAAGGGTCCTATTACTGAATACTCAGTTTGTCCGGTGAGGGAAGGTAGAATCAGATTTGTAATCAATCCGATCAGGGCTGCAGTTATTATACTTGCCACAATTCCTTTAAGTATGTACTTTTCTTTTAAAGAAATTTCCTGTCTGTTAATTAATAAAATTAATATTGATGTGGTTAGTATTAGTATTATTGTTAAAGCATATATACCAATTAACGAACCATATTGTGGCGGTGGAATTATGGAGTCGGTGTGTAAGTCTATTTTATAGATAATTGTACTAGTAAATAAAGATAAGAAAACAATTACTAGGTCTAAAAGTTCTATACATTTGATGAATAGATTAAAGAACAAATTTTTACGGATGTAAAATGATTTGGTTATGAATCGTAAGAAAAAAAATGCTGCTAAAGCGGTAGCTGTATTTTGTATTCTTGCTAGATAAATTGTTTTATCTGAGGGTAAGGTCCTTTCAATAACTAAAAGCATGGAGAACAACCAAAGACTAATAGAAAGAACAAAAAATGCAAAAGCACGCTTTTTTTCTCTGGATCTACTTTGCCTAATTAAAGCAAAAAAAACAAAGCTATTAATAACTATTCCTATTATGTAAAAAACTGTGACCATTATTTATTTTTGGATATATTTGAAACATTGTACAATTAGTTGTTCCCTTATGCAATATGTTGATTGAAGAAGTAGTAAAGACCGACTCTGTCTGTAGCCAACTCATATAAATATTTATTGATGAAAACATTTGATATTGGGTTGTGGTCAAGATATCTTTTTAAAGCATTAACTTGTTCAGCGCTAGAAAGAGCGAAGTGATTCCTGATACCAATACTTTCGAGAAAAATGTTAAGATCTTGTCTAAGCTCTTGCAAATTTTGTTTATATATATCAGAGGTTCCAACATGTTGTTTATGTAGTTGACTTAATGTAACATAATCATCTGTTAATAATGCATTTAATGGATAGCCGTCTTTGTTATATCTTAGGTCACTTTTATACAGTGGAGCATTTAAGGCAAATCTAAAAGCTTCAGCTCTTGTCGGGGTGGTTTCAAAAACAAAAATTTGAGTATCTTTAAATAACGGGTGTGATAATACCTGACCCATTGACCTTCTCATTGCCTTCGCTACTTTAAGTCGTCTTGTCATTCTTGGGACTGTAAGTAGATCTTTGCTGGTTCCAAATCTAGTTACATAACCAACTTGTGAAGTATTATAATGTCCCCCTAATTGTTCATTTATAAATCCTAATTCTGAAATAGGGGTTGTCTCTTCCACATTAACATAAAAATTTTCGGTTAAAAGAGGGCACGAGGATGTATCAAATTTACCAATTTGATAAACAACATCTGGTAGATCCTTGACAATTTCTTGCCCTCTAATTGCATGATCCCTATCAGCAATGGCTACTGTTAGAAAATTTTTATCTCTTTTTAAAAATTGATCATCGCCTTCGATTTTAATACCAGTTGTAAGAAAGGAACTCTTAACTAGATTGTCCAGTTCTGAGTCTATGGCATCACCGGAATATATTGTGACGACTGGGAATCTGCTACCCCTCATCAATCTGTAAGCGAGTTCCTGACTAATATTTTGTCCACGTACTTCTGTGAGCCCAAAAGCGGTTGCCATATTCTTAAGATTTAATAATTGCTTTTATTAATATATTGGCACCATAATATATGCCATCTTCTGTAGTTTCGACCAAAAAGCCAACTTCATCAAGAAGTGTTGTTAATTCTTGTCTGGTAAGGAGTTCACAATTTTTCATAAGTTCGGCATTTTGCTTTAAAATTTTGATGATATATGGCAAATCCTCATGAAAAGGTCTGTATTGATGGCCGTTTTTTATAAGGTTGATATTTCTTCTAGCTTCTTGCTCCCTAATATAAAAATTATATAAAGCACTTAGAAGATTTTCAGTTTGATTATCCTTGAGGGGACTATTAATAATCAACGTCCCGTGTTTATCCTGCAACAGGTTATGGTATTTTTCAAGTACTGTACGGTATCTTTCTATTATTTGTGATCTTGATAAAATAGCACCAAAGGTAATTGAATATAATCCATTTTGGTCGATTACTAAATCTAAGTTGTCTATCGGTATTTCATTTTGGAAAATATCTGTTTGTATTGTATTTATCCCCGAACTATTTGAAACAATAGAAGGGGCAATATCTATTGCGAAAAGGGATACCCCTATTTGTGAATTTTCTTCAAATTGGCCCGATAAAATTTGACTAATAGGTGCAGATCCTGCAAAGAACTCTCCGACTGAGTATTGGCATCTATTTGTAGTAATTTTTTTTTCTAGGGTGGAGATAGCAAGGCTTGCAGTTTGTTTGTCTAGAATCTCTTTAGCAGCAAGTATATTGGTAACTAATTCTTGATGTGTAATGGAATATTCAGAGGCTTCCCAGCTTGTTCTACTCGTAGGACTTTCCAACTCATAGGCTTTTTTTATACGATCAGGAACCCATTGCTGAAATTCAGGTAAAAAAGGCGTTTTATATTTTCCTTCCCATATATTTATACCTGCGAGCATAGTTCATATATATAAGAATATTTAATATATATTATACTATTTATCCAAAATAATCAAGCCTATAGTAAGTTGTATTGCAACGCAAAGTTATGTTCAATTTTCAAAAGAAATCGTAACACAAAATCACTTTTTTGTGGATTGTGTTTCGATAGGCTGAAACATCAACTTATTCGCAATCCTACTTTGTTATGATAATAAAGCGGTTTAGCAAAGTAAAGTGCTTCTAATTCACTAGTCCAAGGAAAAGTGTGGCCTATAGTTTATAAAATATATTATATATTAAAACGTAGGAGATATATGAAATTTACACAGAAATGCAAAGTTTCAATAGACTATTAAAATTATATTGAGTTATTTCAATATATAGGATCGAAAAAAGGTCTGTTATATAGCCTTCATTAGAAGTTTAGGAAACTTTTTTACAATCGAGTACTCCACAATTTCAAACCTCGAATACCTCATAATAGGTTCACGTGAGTACCTTGTAAGAATTTTAATCGGACCGACTTTAAAATATACTTCCCTGAATTCTTTAGGATAGAAAGTCTTACTAGTTTGCTTTGGCGATTCATCCAATACACGAGAAGCAATTTTATTAGACCTAATAACATGATATGTTCTAGCAATAACTTCGTCATCCTGCATAAAAGAAGTTTCATCGTAAAAATATCGGATCTGCAGATTTACAAGTTCATCATATTTGTCTTTATCAAAAAAGCGAGTAATGCCCAATTTATCATCCAAAAGTACCTCAATAATACTTTTTCCTCTTATACGATCAATAATTTCTTGGGAAGTACCAAGTAATCTTACAAAACCTTTAGACACAGCTAATAACCTCCAACGATCATCAGCAAGATAAGCAATAACATCTTTCCTATCAAGATAAACGCGAACAAGATTATATGCTCTCTTAATTTCTTCTTCATCGGCAGGCGAAAATGTCACCCCAATTAAATAATCAACCTCCATGTGATTAAGATCAATTACCTCCCCAATTTTAATAACAGTTTCCTTTGTTGGATTAACCTGACCCTGCTCAATCCTACTGATCATGCCAGCAGAGGCGTCAATAGACGTTTCGAGTTCAAGCTGGCTCAAGTGAGCTCTTTCGCGGAAGAATTTTATTCGTCGGCCCAAAATTCTCTGATCCATTCCGTTTATGTAACATATAGTAATTGTTCGTGGGTTATAGCAGTATTTATTAAGAAAATCATAACATTCTTTTAACCAATTTGAAAAACTTATTTGTAGGCACATACTCGATCAGCTCAAATCTATTATTGCTTGTTAAATGCTCGATAGAATAAACTAATGGTATGTTCATACCAAAGACCTTAAAAGTGACCTCTCTACTAGACAATGTATTAAAAAATTCAGGTGGATTTTGAACTATATCTTCCCAAATCTTTTTCGCAATAGGGTCCAATTGTATAGCTCTTACAGTATTAATGTGGAATTTATCATCAACCATAAAGCCCATTTCAAAATAATATCTTTTAAGCATATGTCTTATTGTATTCGGATATTCCTCCGCTGAAAGATTGTTTTTGATCCCGAATTCAGAGTTGAGTACAATTTCAATCAGTGTTTTCCCATTTGCCCTCTCAAGAGTTCCTTTATCCCAGTGAAGTAATTTTATAAAAGTAGAAGAAAGGTTCACAAATCTGTTCCTATCATCAAGCAAATAAGCTAATACGCTCCTTTTTTGAAAATATGGTGCAATTTCTTGACGAATTTTATCAACCAAATCCTCACTAGCTGGATAGAATGTCATACCAATTAAATAATCTAGTTCGCAATTATTTAGATCAAGTTCCTCCCCTACTTTCATGACAGTTTCTTTTGTTGGGTTAACCTGACCCTGCTCAATCCTACTGATCATTCCTGCAGATGCATTGATAGATGCTTCGAGTTCAAGCTGGCTCAGGTGAGATCTTTCACGAAAGAATTTTATTCTTTTTCCTAATATCTTGTTATCAAACATATGGTTGTGGATTAAAAAGTTCGATTAATTCAAATCTAGGATTTTTTTTGAGTTTTTCTCTCGCGTGATTTAGTGTAATTTTTTGTCCCTTAATAATTAAATGACTAACTCTCAAGCCAGCAGATACAACTTCTACATTATCCTCAACTTCATTTACACGTTTTAGTATTTCTTTAGTATATGGAAAACTAATAAGTTTTTGAACGATAGTTTCAAAATAATCACCATAATATTCAGGATTTAGTTCGGCTTTCGCCCTTGCAGTCTCAATTGCAAAGTTATTTACTAAACGATCAGGGTCCATATTTTGAATGACACCAAAAGATGGGTCAAAGTAAACTTCCAGTAAATTCTTTCCAATTGCCTTACGCATTGTTGCAGGATCAAGATTAAGCATAGCAATTAAACTATTACTTGCTGCGTGCAATACCCACCAGTCATCAACAAGATAACCAAGAAATCCAGGACGTTCAAGATAAGCATTAACCTCACTAATTGCCGAAGTAATTTCTTCTTTAGTTGGAAATAGAGAAACCAGGTCAAAAAGAGAAGACTTCTCCTTTTGGGTCAATTTAAGTTCCGCTGCAATTTTTTGCATAGTCTCCTTCGTCGGATTAACCCGACCTTTCTCAATCCTGCTGATCATGCCAGCGGAAGCATTAATGGACGTTTCGAGTTCAAGCTGGCTCAGGTGAGCTCTTTCGCGAAAGAATTTTATTCGCTTCCCTAATATTTTTGGATCGATCATTATTATAATTTTGTTAATAATTTAAGAAGTTTATTTGTTGGGAAAAGTTCAATAGTCTCAAATCTTGGATTTTTTGGCAACATCTCCCTTGAATAGCTTAGAGAAATGTTAAAACCTAATAATTTGATCTTTGCTATTTTTGAGGCTACAGAGTTTGTATTAATGTCCATATCCTTAATGGAAAGCCAAATATTATTTAGGAATGGATCTTTCTCGAACATTTTGACGGTAGCAACAAATGATTCATCATCTACCATAAACCCAACTTCGTTATAATATCGACTAAGTTGAAATTTAGCCAGATCATTTCTGTAGTAATCCTCTTGAAAAAAGAAAGTGTTAAATCCAAGCTTTTTATTAAAAATTATTTCTAGAATCGTTTTACCAAATTGTGCTTGGATGTCGTTTCTCGTCAATGGCAAGCTCTTAGTGAGCATTCGGAGCATACCTTCTGATAGGTAATGAACACGCCATTTTTCGTCTAATAAGTAAGCAAAGGTGTGTTTTTCCCCAAAATATTCCTTAATACTATTTATTGCTGTGTCTATTTCGGCTTGTTTGACAGGCAAGGAAATCGATCCAATTAGATAATCAAGCTCTTTATTATTTAAGCCTAGTATCTCAACAATCTTCCCCACGGTCTCCTTCGTCGGATTAACCCTGCCTTTCTCAATCCTACTGATCATGCCGGCGGAGGCATTAATGGACGTTTCGAGTTCAAGCTGGCTCAAATGAGCTCTCTCACGGAAGAATTTTATTCTTTTCCCCAGCACTTTTGGATCGATCATTGTTTTTAAGTTTAAAATAATATATTAATTTCCATGTATAATATCAATAATTAAACCTAATTCATGTTAAATATTCTTTTTAAAGGCATAATTATAGGTCTGACAATCTCAGCTCCAGTTGGTCCAACATCCTTATTCTGTATAAAGAAAACAATCCAAAAAGGAATAGTCCCTGGTCTGCTCGCAGGCCTCGGAGCAGCATTGGCTGATTTAACTTTGGCGTCTTTGGTTATTCTAAATTTAGATAACATAAATAAAATTTTATTAAAATATGAAAATCTTTTTGTAATTGTAAATTCGGTCATATTGATAATCCTTGGTGTTTATATTTACAAAAAAAGCACAGTTAAGAAAATAAAATTACAACAAAAAATTAACAGAACAAAAGAGTTTAACAGTATCTTTGTCACCTTCTTAATGATAATAACAAATCCTTTATCAATTATTTTATATACAGTCATATTATCCACAACGTATTTAAATAATGCTCAGACAGAAAATTATTTCAAACTACTGCCCGCTATTAGCATTCTTGTTGGTGATATGATCTGGTGGGCATGCTTCTTATTAGTAATCCATTATTTTAGGGCCAAAATTAATTACAAGTATTTTCAGCTCATTGATAAGATCGTCTCAATTGCAATTATAATATTCGGAATTGTTAATGTGCGTTTAATAGTTTAAGAATAATTCTCAAATACTTATTCTTGGGTTGATATTCAATCAAGTAAAATCTCGGATTGGCATAAAGCTGTTCTTTCGAATAATTAAAACCAATATTAATACCCTTGATTGTAAAGAAAATCTCACGTGTTTCCTTATTTGGAATGCTTTTGTCTTCTTTGATCTGTTCCCAGATCGATCTAGCTAGAGGATCCCTCTCAATAGAGGACATGGATTGTTTATAAATCATATCATCATGCATAAAGCCCATCCCGCTATGAAATTTGACTAACTGGTATTTCAAAAGTTCTTTGTAATTTTCTTTTTTAAAAAATTGAAGTATCTGGTATTCCTCCTCAAGTAAGATGTTTACTATAGAAGTTCCGATCAAATTATCAACTGCTTTGTCTGGATCGTCAACATAAGATTTGAAAAGGTTATAGAAACCTTTAGAAACAGCATTTACACGCCAGCGGTCATCACTCAGGTATGCGAATACGTCCCCCTTGGAAAAATAGTCTTTAACGGCGTTTTTTGCTTTATCTATTTCGGCTTGGGTTGGTGGTTCTGCAGTATTACCAATTAAATAATCTGTTTCCATATTGTGTAAATGAAGTATCTCAGCAATCTTCCCCACGGTTTCTTTCGTCGGATTGACCCGGCCTTTTTCAATCCTACTGATCATGCCAGCAGAAGCATCAATAGACGTTTCGAGTTCAAGCTGGCTCAGATGAGCTCTTTCGCGGAAGAATTTTATTCGTCGGCCCAAAATTTTTTGGTCCATTAGGTACTATATAACCTATAGTAATATATATCGGATTATAACATCAAAAAACCGCAATAGCCATATCTGGAGTTGGTTTTTCTGCAATTAGCAGAATTCTACAAAAATTCAGGATTATTTAAGAAGTTTCTGGTAAAAGTTTACTATTATTCATTATTTGATTTATATGGACAAAGATAAACTTATTGCAATACAAGAAAAAACCATAGATAAAATAGTGTTCATTAGAAAACAAAAAGTGATCTTAGACAGAGATATAGCAAAACTGTATGGGGTAGAAACGAAAATATTAAATCAGGCAGTAACAAGAAACAAATATCGCTTTCCATCTGATTTCATGTTTAGGCTAACACAGAAGGAGTTCTCAGACTTGAGGTCACAATTTGTGACCTCAAGTCCAGCAAAACACGGAGGTCATAGATATCTGCCTCTAGCATTTACCGAACAAGGAGTGCAACAGAGGTGGTCACAAATTGTGACCGCTTCAGAACACTAAAGTACTCTACAAGCTATACCCATTCTGTTTAGCAAATTGTTTCAGATCATTCTGCACGGTTTTCACATGATCGCCCCATTGAGAGCAGTGTGGGCCACAATAGGTAAGTTCCCCGTATTCCGGATCTGTGAAAAATTTCGCAGAATACCCGGCCATTAAACGTTTTGTTATGTCGTCAGCCGCTTGGTCGAAGTTTTTATATACAATCCTGTTTTCAGCAGAGCCACCATAACCCCAGCAATTAAATTGCGCAGCAGAGCCGGCAGTTTTACAAAGGTCAGTTTCTACTTTCGCAATAGCGGGAAGCAAAGTACAATCATGCGGGGTAGAGTACCTGTCACAAGCAGCAGCAAATGCCTGGCCGTGACCATATAAAGGAGAATTATTCTTTTTAAAATAAAGATCAAAAACTCTGGCCCTGTAATCATAAGACGTGTAGCTCAGTTCAACTGATTGGACAGTTTTAGCATTAGAATCTGCATTTGCACTTACGCTCAATATCGCGCTTCCAGAGTTATTATTTTTCACCGAATAATTAGAGGAAAATGTTTGTGTGCCAATGTTCAGTTGATCCTCGATAGGTGCCTGAAAGAATATAAAAAGAAAATATGCAACAAGCGCAACAACAACACTCAGCAGTACCTCAGAAAAAAAGTTAATAGATTTTTTGTAGAAAAAAAGAAAATGTTTAGTTTGCATAATATTAGACACAATACTTTATTTAGCTAATTCCACTTGGGCAAGCAAGGCAATTTCACCAGTAGTGTCCATATCAACAGCCTTTTGAAAGTACTCATCAGCAGTCACTTCTTCTCCCTGACCTTTATAGAATAGTCCATAATAATAACTAACTTCAGAACTATTTGAGAACAATGCTTCAGCCTGAGCAAAACTATCTTTAGCTTCTTTCTTTTCGTTTTGACCATACTGCGCGAACGCAGTGAGCGCAAGAAGAACAGCGCGCTGTTCATTGGTAAGTGAATTTGCATGGCCTTCTATAAACGTAGATAGGAAAGCTTCGGATTCCGCATTTTTACCAAGGGCCAACTGCGCTTTGGACTTCAACCTTGCATATACATAATTATTAGGAGATGCTTTCACCAATGCCTCAGCCTGTTGCAAAGCCTTGGTATAATCTTTCCCTGCCATATAAATTTGAAAGGCAAGTTCTTTAACATCATTTGCAGGTTGTGCAAAGGAAAGTGATTTTTGAATATATTTAGTTGCATTAGTTAGATCATTTTGTTCATAATAAGCTTCAGCCATTAATTTCGGAATGTCCTGATTATTCGGTGCATAAATTCCACCAGATTTCAAAAGCTCGAGCGCCTTAACATAATCCCCATAGCTTAATCTGACATATGCTTCGTAAATATAGCTGCCTTCATAATATTTATTTGTAGTACGAACATCGTTCAAAATAATAATAGCAAGCGCACCTTCATCATACTGAATAGCAATGTTAGCAATTTCCATATAGTTCATAACTTTGTTATCTTCGGCTTCTTCTAAAGTGTCAAGTTTTTCTTTTAATATAGTGTATTTAGTATCGTCTGATGTGCTTGCAGCGTTTTGTGCATAACCACGAGCTTTTTCCAGATTATCATAATTAACTATTGCCTGAAGGAATGCTGAGTAAGCGTCACCTCCGGAAATATTCCCAGCCTCCTTTTTTGCTTCGTCCATCCTGCCAAGTAATGCAAGATAACCTGGTTTACTTTGTGAATCTGAATACTCAAGTGCCTTTTCGAAGTTTGCCTGATGAGCATAAATATCGGCCATTTTAGCTTTGATTTTAGATGGGTCATTAGCAAAATCAATGCCTTTCTCCAGAAGTTCGATAGCTTCAGCATCCTGGTTCCTGTTAAGCAGAATATCAGCAGCTTGAATATATGCATCAGTCAAAGAAGGGTCCTCATTTATCGCCTCTTTGAATTTTGTCAGTGCTAAAGAATAATTTCTCGATTCAACTGCTGATTGGGCCTCATCATAAGATTTATTATCATCTTTAGGTTGTTCATAAAAGAAGAAGTAATAAACCCCAGCTCCTGCTAAAAGAAGCGCGAAAAATAAGATGATGAGGACCTTACGA
>Ga0209416_1001228_pt1 | contig 19011 bp, 30 predicted proteins | sample RifGroF1_FD_184001 | JGI IMG/M metagenome (GOLD analysis project Ga0209416, IMG submission 184001) | Groundwater microbial communities from Rifle, Colorado, USA - Groundwater F1 (SPAdes) (version 2) | ecosystem: Environmental > Aquatic > Deep subsurface > Groundwater | place: Rifle, Colorado...
TATTTTGTTTTCTTTTATTTCTAATATTCTCTTTCCTTCTTTCAAAATATTTTTAGCTGCATTTAAATCTCTTTCATGTTCTGCTCCACATTCTGGACATACCCAATTTCTGTCTTTTAATTCTAAATCATCTTTCTTGTAACCACAAGAAGAACATAATTTCGATGAAGGAAAAAATTTATTGATTTCTATTATATCCCTACCATACCATTTAGCTTTATATTTCAAGATTGATTTAAATGTATATAAAGACAATTCTTGAATGCTTCGAGCTAATTGATGATTTTGAAGCATGCTCTTTACATCTAAATCTTCCATTATTATGACTTGGTTTTCATCTAATAATTGATTTGATATTTGATGCAAATAAAAATCTTTTTTATTATTTAATTTTTCGTTGAATCTTGCTAATTTGATTCTTGCTTTTTCTTTGTTTTTCGATCCGTTTTTCTTCTTTGATAAATTTTGATGTAATTTTTTTAATTTTTCCTCATTATTTCTAATAATTTTAATATTTTCAAATTTCTCATTGCTTGAAGTTACAATAAAATCTTTAATTCCAAGATCAATTCCAATGATTTTGTTGGTTTTTGGAAGAATTTTGATTTTTTCAAACTCGACTAAAATCGAAAGAAAATATTTATTTGATTTGGTTTTTATGAGTGTCGCAGAATGAATGTCTTCTTGATGAGCATTCAAATAATTTTTATCTCTTTCAGAGCATCTAAAATTAATGTTTTTTAGCTGCTTAATTAAAGTTATTTTGTTTTCTTCAATATTTCCAATTGCATCCTTCGGAAATCTGCAAGATTGCTTATAACTTTTTCTGCTTTTAAATTTAGGAAATCCAAAACCATTTTTAAAAAAATTAGAATAAGCTTGATTTAGATTTATGAGAGATTGTTGTAAGACCTTAGAATGCACGTCATTCAACCAAGTAAATTCTTCTTTCTGTTTCAATTCAGTCAAATATCTACCTAATTCAGCAAACCCAACATTTTTCTTTTCATTGTTATAAGATTCAATTTTAAAAGCTAAGCAGTTGTTATAAACAAATCTTACAGATCCTAATAAATTATTCATATAATTCATTTGTTCTTGATTCGGATAAAGTTGTATTTTAATTGCTTTTAGCATTTGTACATTTTTCTTATACATATAACTATAAAAAATAAAAAAAGAACCTAATTTTTTGGAAATTCAAAAAAAAATTGTTATATTTTCATAATTATTTATAATTATATTAAAGAAAAATTTGTATAATGAAAAAATGTTTTTATATTTGTATAACGAATTAAAAATTAAACGGAGGACAATATTATGAAAATTTAAGACAAAAGTTGAAAAATGTAATTCATAGGAGATTATAAATTTGTGTTTATATATAATATTCAAAAGTATAGAGTTGAATAAAACACGCTATAGAATTACTTATTAAAAAAACAGTTCATTGAAAGTATAGCTGGGGCGCCGAGAAAACAAAAGTGAGCCAATCTAACTTCCAAATAAATAGGAAGAGAAAAGGATGAGTTAAACGGCTGCCCGGTTTACTTTTAAAAATTAAGTTCTTTGAAAATATTAAAAAATAAGGCTAAACATTGATCCTTTGTAGATTATAATAGAACCGATTTTATCGGCCACTAAGCAGAAATGCAAATACGAATAATCTACATAAAGATGATAATCCTGATTTGACAGGATGTTGCTTGGGTAAGGTGTAGTATGAGTAATTATACAACAATAAATGCGGGGTTTGCCCGAATATGTACTGGCAACGGAGTAATCCTATCCAGGTTGTTTCCTTGAGAAAGAAAGGTGCGGTCAAAACAGGGGTATATTATTAATGGTGGTTAAACAATAAATAATATATTAAGGCTGTTGGCGGTACACCACATGACATGAATGAGTCCTCGGCAAAGATGATTGTAGAACCACAACTACGGCAGGAGTAATTTCCTGTGTAAAGGTTATGTTGTTGCTAATTAATCATTGTGACCCTACTCTTAATCCTGTACCCTTGAAAAACTCGGATAAGTTCAGCAGGAAATAAAATATAAAGGGGTTTAAATATAAGACAAGAGGGTGCTAATATAAATAGTTCTTTGAAAAAAATGATTAAAAATAAACCTTCTCACTGAAGACAGACGGTAATAAATCAAAAAAGTATGTGTAGAAATACACAAGAAGTGGGAGGAAGAGCCACTCATTTTACACTCTTGAGCTAACAAGAAGTTGTCTGGGGTAAGATGTCTTTTAATCAGTCATAAGGTAATTTGACTTTGTAATCGGAGTATGTGGGTTTGGGCGCATACAAGACATTCCGCTTTAGCATTGCGGATGAGAGGGTTTTTTTTAAAATATTGAGGAAGCTGATGAACGGTATAAGCAACCTATTAGCAGCCAATTTGTAATTGGTGATAATATATTAAAAGCTTAATAAGATATTTGAGAGTAACCAATCTCTCACTCATTTTTATATATTAAATGATCAAATATGAAAAAGGAAATTAGAAACATTATATCTAAATATTTAATTTGTACTGAGTTTGAATTTGATAGATTGGCAAATGCATTAAATACTTTATTTAAAGAGGAAATTAAAAAAAAGTTAAAAACACAAAGAAAAAATATAGTGCGTTAGTTCAGTTGGTTAGAATGCCGCCCTGTCACGGCGGAGGTCGCGGGTTCAAATCTCCGCACGCACTGCAGAATAAAATTAAAAAATGAATAAAATAATAGAACAATTAGAAAAATTAGGATACAAAGACATATTCATCGACACATTACCATTAAATACAGATGATAATGACTGGCCAAAGACAAAGCAAAATACTGAAAATTATCTTAATCTTTGTAATATTCAGAAATGGATTAGAGATAAATTTGATATTGATATTAATATTGTTAGAAGTTGGACAATGAATAACTCTTATTATTATTTCATTACGATTAAAAATGATATAGATATGCATGAAGAATTGGGAGAAAAATTCAGAAATGATTTACAACAAATGAGTGAACCGAATAGATCATATGAACAAAGTCTAAAAGATGCAATTGAAAAGGTAATTAAAATAATTAAAGAAGAAAATATTTCTATTACATAAATAAAGTTCTTTAAAAAATAATTGGGAAAAATGGTAAGTGGGTGAAATCAGCGGACTGTAAATTAATATAAAAATTTAATAGACGTATATTTATTTATAAATATACAGTCTATATGAATTATAAAAAAATCTATGATTCCATTATATCTTTTAGAATTACAACTTTACCAGACTTATCAATATATTATGAAACTCATCATATAATACCAAAAAGTTTAGGTGGTTCAAATAATAAAGATAATTTGGTAAAATTAACCGCAAGGGAACATTTTGTGTGTCATTTCCTTTTAGCTAATATGTATGAATATAAAAGTGAAAGTTGGTATAAAATGAATAAAGCATTTATGATGATGAAATGTAATTCTACATATCATTATAGATATTTTAATTCTAGATTATACTCATATATGAGACAGAATTTTTCTATTTGTATGAGTAAATTACAACAAAAAGAAAAAAATTCACAGCATGGAAAAATGTGGATTTATAACGAAGAATTAAAACAAAATAAAACAATAAAAAATGACGAACAAATTCCAATTAGATGGAAAAAAGGTAGAGTTTTTAATTTTGATAATTTTAAAGAAAAGCAAAAAAAATTAATTGAAAAAGAAAAATTAAAAATCGAAAGATTAAAAATAAAAAATGAAGCAGAAATAAAAAAAGAATTTAAAAAAAATAATCCATTTAATTATGAACAATATGCAATTAATAATTTTCAAGAATTTATGAATGGAAATTATAAATCTATTAGAGAATTTGCAAAAGAAAAAAATAGAAGTGCAATGTATTTTTCAATGAATTGGAAAAAATATATTTTAGATTATAATTTGTTAATATATAACAATTCTCCAAAAAATACTAGCAAAAATGTTAAAGAAAGATATAATAATTTAAAAATTGTTCTTTGAAAGTATTAAAAATAAATCTTTCTGCTGAAAGACAAACGGGTTTCTCGTACTGGGTTACGGTGCTGAAATCATCCTTATCAAGAAGGGAATGTTTGGGGTAAGATATATTATAATTTCACACTCAGTAGTAGATTGACTGTTTTATAACAGCACATGAATGGCAAAAAGTTGAAGAATTATAATATATTCCACTTGAAAATGGACAGAAAGATTTTTTAAAAAATTGTTCTTTGAAATAAAAAATATTATTTTAATTTGATAGGTTCGAATCAAAAAATCTGATAGTTTTTATATTTATATGTAAAAACTTATGAACTATCAAAAATCCGAGCAGCATTTGTGCAATGCTAAAAAAGCTTTAGAAAAAGCTTCGTTGGCGATTCAAGAAAAAAAGAAAAGAATTATTTGTGAATATGAATTAAATCCAACTAAATGCCACAATTGTAATTCTTCTTTATTATACAATAAAAGAAACAATAAATTTTGTAATCATAGTTGTGCGACACAATATAATAATAAATTTAGAAAATTAACAACAGAAACAAAACAAAAAATAAGTAATAAATTAATAGGTAGGAAATTATCAGAAGAATGTAAAACAAAACTTTCAAACCTTAGAATTGAATGCTGTAGATTAAAATATGAAGAAAATTTAAAATATTGCAAAGTTTGTAATAAAGTTTTAACATATGATCAACGAAATAAAAAAACTTGTTCAAAAACTTGCCAAATATATTCTACTACATCGAGAACATATCAAAATGGATCAAGAAAAACTATTTGGTATTTTAATAAATTTGTAAATAAAAAAATTTGTTTGGAATCAAGTTGGGAAGTTAGAGTAGCAGAATTATTAGATAAAAAAAATATTTATTGGGAAAGACCGAATCCAATGGAATGGATAGATAAAGAAAATAAAATTCATTTATATTATCCTGATTTTTATTTAAAATATTATGATTTATTTTTGGATCCAAAAAATCCTTATTGTATGAAAAAAGATAAAGAAAAAATGGAATATATTAAAAATAAAATTTATATAATTTTTGGTGATATTAAAATGATTGAAAAAATAATTAATGAATTAAACGAGAATGTGGTGTAAACCGGTAGCACTCGAAATTTGGGATTTCGCAGAGTCGTTCAAATCGAACATTTTCGACAATACTTGGGTCTGTAGTTTCAATGTAAAACCCCACACTTTTAATGTGCGAGAATGGTGGTTCGAGTCCACCTAGACCCACAATTTTTGTTCTTTGTTTTATTGTTTTTATATTTTATTCATCTTACATAGATAATCTGAATTTTGTGTATTATCTATGTAATTTGAGTAAAAAATTGCTTTCTGGTGTAATGGTAGCACATTTGGTTTTGGTCCAGGCAGTTGAGGTTCGAATCCTTGGAAGGCAGCAAAAATTACTTTAATATTAATTTAAAATAAAAAGAAATGGAAAATACAAAAATAGTTAATTGCACATGCACACATGCAGGACAAGATGAACTTTATGGAAAAGGAAGAAGAGTTGCTAATAGAGCAAATCCAACTTCAAATGCACCAAAATTTAGATGCACTGTTTGTGGTAAAGAGCATTGATAGATCTATCGTATAATGGAGAGTATGCAGAACTACGGATTCTGAAGGTATGGGTTCAAATCCTATTAGATCTACGAATGGAACGGTGACCGACATAGTGTAGGTGGGAGACTGAAAATCTTCATAAGGTGGTGCGAGTCCATCCCGTTCCACACAAATAATTAATAAAAAATGAATTTATTATTTATAATTGTTCTTGGATTTTGTATCGCATTAATATTTGTTACAATGCAAGAACAAGATTGAAAAAATATATGGTGAATATAGCTCAATTGGTTAGAGCGCATGATTGTGGTTCATGAGGTTGTCAGTTCGATGCTGACTATTCACCCGAAGAAGTTCTTTGAAATATTGTGTTATAAAAAATTACGGCCCGTTCGTCTAATGGTTAGGACGTTAGACCTTCGCTCTAGAAATGGGGATTCGATTTCCCCGCGGGCTGCAGAAATTATTAATTAAAAAAAATAAATGTTATGGCAGCAACAAGACAAGATGTAAACAGATGGATTTCAACTGCAAAAGAAAACAATTCTAAATTTATTATTTCCGTATGTGATTGTTTTGATTATGACGATTATCCTGTTTACTGTGAAAATGAAACAGAATTAATTAAAGAATACGACTTGCATAATGGTAGAAACATGCAAAGAATAAATGAAATTATTGTTATTAATCAAGATGAAGTAATTGAAAATATTCGTAATACAGAAAATGCAATAAAAGCATCAAAGTCAAAAATATAACATGCCCTCGTGGAGGAAAAGAAGACTCGCAGGACTTAAAATCCTGTGTGCAGAAATGTGCGTGTAGGTGCAAGACCTATCGAGGGTACAAGTTTAAGCCTCAATGTTGAAATTGGTAGCCAAGATAGATTCAAAACCTATTGCGAAAGCATGCAAGTTCAAGTCTTGCTTGAGGTACAGAAATACAAGCCACCTTAACTCAGTTGGTCAGAGTCTCGGTTTTGTAAACCGGTGGTCGGGAGTTCAAATCTCTCAGTTGGCTCAATTAAAAAATTATAAATTTAAATATTAAAAGTCATGACAAACAATTCAAATTTTATCGTAGAAGAAAAGAAAGTGGAACTCGCAACTATTTATTTTGATTTAGCATCTGGAAGAAGTGATAATAAAAAATATGCTTTCTTACAAGTAAATCCAGATATTCGGATTATATATAGAACCATTACAATTCTTAATCACGAATCAAAAATTAACATTGATAACAAACTTGTCGCATTTGGATGTCAATCTATAAATTACGATAAATTAAAAATAATGAAAAATCAATTAGAAGGTAAAATGGCATATAAGACAGAAGTTGGTTTTTTTGATAAGAAATACAAAGATGTAGAAAGTATTCCAAACAAACAATTTCACAAATGGACATTAATTGAAGAAACAGATAAGTTTTATATTTGTGAAAATGGACGCAATGAGGTTAAGGTTTTATTGAAAGAAGATTATATTTTTGAAGAAAGAAAAATAAAAACGAACAATGTACTTACAACTTCTTTTGTATGGAAAGGAAATAACAAAGAAAATTGGTTTTGTTATAATGGGTATGAGTTAGTTAAAGCTGAAGAAGCCTTTATACCAACATTAATTAATAAAATCGATTATTTACTTTATATATTTGATTATGTTGAAAAAATGAAAAATGAATCATTAGTAATTGAAGAATCATGAAAGAAGAATTAATAACATTTGAAACGGCTAAATTAGCTAAAGAAAAAAAGTATGATATTCCTCATTCTATGGTATATTATAAATCTGGAACACCTCAAGTTGCATTTTCCAGTAAAACAAATGAAGCATTTGGAGAAGAATACATTGCTGCACCTACTCAATCTTTACTTCAAAAATGGTTAAGAGAAAAGCATCAAATATTTATTGAAATTGGAGTAGATTGCACGTGCGAACCTAAATTTTGTTTTTACATTCATAAATTTATTGGTAACCCAAATGATTTAGCAGAAAGAGAATGGAATTGGGAAAGAATACAATCTACAGAATGGTATTTATATCGTACTTATGAAAAAGCTTTAGAAGAAGGATTGAAAGTAGCATTGAAAGAAGGTATTTAATTTTTTGGGAGTGTGGCGCAGTTGATAAGCGCATTTGATTTACATTCAAAGGGTCGTTGGTTTGAGTCCAACCATTCCCACAAATTTATTTGATAGTTAGAATAAAATGTTTTAACTTTGTTGAATAGAAATTAATATAATAGGCATATAACTCAGTTGGTAGAGTAATTCCCTGATAAGGAATAAGTCAATGGTCCAAGTCCATTTATGCCTACAAAAGATATTTTTAATTAGACTTATAGCTCAATTGGTTAGAGCAAGATCCTTATACGGTCAAGGTTACAGGTTCAAGTCCTGTTAAGTCTACATAAATAAAATAAATTTAATATCAAATCTATGAGTTATAGCAGACACATACGAAAATTTAACTTCAATGATTTAGAAGGTAAGACAATATATTTTTTAAGAAAAATATATTCAGATAAATCTGGAGGAGGTGAGACATTAATGGGTCCATATTTACGAAAGCCTGGAATACCGAAAAATATTGAAAAATTAAGTTATGCTGCTAAAATAGAAGAATATATATTAACAAAAAAAGAAGAAATTGAAAATATATAGCGGGATAGACTGGAGGTAGTCCCAGCGGAGTCTCATAAGCTCATTACGCGGGAGCGACGCCCACTCCCGCTACTAAATTAAAAATTGGAGTGTAGCTGAAAAGTGGCAGCAGCGGCCTGTTAAGCCGAAGGATAGGATGGCAGAATTCCTCACTCCAGCAATAAATGAAAAATTAAAATATAAAGAATTATGGCAACTATTTTAGAAGCATTGCAAAATGCAAATTACAACATTAAATCAGGGATTGGTATTAGTCTAATGTTTGCAAAAGATCAATTAAATAATGCAGTAACATTATTAGAAAAAGGATATACATTAGAAACTGATATAGAAGAACTATTAGAAGAATATGAGTTTTTCGAAAATGTTCCTGAAATAGGGTAATTAAACAGCTCGATGGGTTAAAAGCGAAATAGCAGAGCATATGGCTTTAGACACCATGGCCTTTGAGGGTGCAACTCCCTCTCGAGCTACAGATAAAATAATAAATTAAATAATAAAAATGAAAAAGCCAAATTACAAAACAAAAAAAGGAAGTAGAATTTATAAATTAATTGAATATTCAGATATCAAGAAATTTAAAGAATTTGAATATAAGCTTTATAAAGCTAATAATAAGAAGGTTAAAGAAACAACAAAGAAAATATTAGAAAAAGCGGGTTTATGAAAGACATAGAAGGAAATACATTAAATATCGGAGATGAAGTTTATTATGCAAGAAAAAGAGATTATACTGCAAATGGTGAAATGATCATTTCAATTATAGCCGATATAAATTATATGGATAGTATTGTAATATTAAAAAGCAATGATAGATTTGGTTATAGATCTACTTCTCCCAAAGATCAATTATTATTAAGGAGAAGGAAAGATGAAATTAAATAATAAGGAAGGTTACCCAATGTTGGCAAAGGGGCGGGTTTGCTAAACCTGTAGGTCGTAAGATGAGTGGGGTCGGCACCCACACTTTCCGCAGAAAAATAATGGAAGAATGGCAGAGCGGTTTATTGCACCAGTCCTGAAAACTGGCGGGTTGCGGCCCCAGGGGTTCAAATCCCTTTTCTTCCTCATTTATTGGGACGTTTGTATAGTTAGCTATTACATTTGATTTGCAATCAAGAAACAGGGGTGCAACTCCTCTACGCTCCACAAATTTAATTTGTTTAAGTTAAAAATAAATTGTATAATTCAATATAGAAATGAAAAATAAATTTAATACTGGTTTCATTTAGATTAATTAATTTTAATCTAATAAAAAAATGAAACCTTACAAAAAAAGTAAAATTGCAAGAACGACAATATATCGTAAAGAATATAAAGTTGTGACCCAAAATTTAAAAGATTGGTATTGGAATGAAGGAATTAATTTTTATCCAAAATTCAGAAAAGGAAGAAAAAATTCAAATCATAGATTAATGTCTTATCAAATAAGAATGTATAGAAGTTGGAAACATAATAGAAAAACACAATATAAAATATGAAAGTTATAAACAATAAAGAAGAGTATGAAGAATTTTCTCCTTACGGTAAACAATTCATTAAAAATTATCCTAAAGAGTATCCATGCATTGTAAAAAAAGAGTGGACAAATTGTGGTATAATGGGAGATCATCAAGAAGTAAGGGTTGCATATTATCCCAAATATGTATCCATTAATGCAGCATTTTATAAAGGATTAGATTATAATTGGGAAACTTTAAGATTTTAATCTAAGATATAAAAAAATGGCAGCAACCAGTAATCATCCAGGAGATATAAATATATGGTTAAAGAAAGTTGTAGACTCTTGTAAAGATAATCAAGTACAACAATTGTCAGCTTTAAATTTAATTGAAACATATTTATTGAGCAATCCTACACTCGCAGATGAATATAGATATCAATTAACAACAATCAGAAGAGAACTTATTTACAAAGATTATACATAAAAATATGAGCTTATTATTTAGAAATTGGTTAGACGAAGGATATTATGAAGAAGATGAATGGGGAAATTTATATAAGGTAGAAGATCTATCTAAATTAAACCAAATTAAAAATCAAGGCAATCTATATCTTAATGATGGGATTGCAACTACAAAGGTAAATAAAGATGAAGAATTATAAATAAAAATTAAATAAAAATGAAAACTAAAAAGCAATTCATGCTGGGAGCGTCGTTGGGTATGACGGTACCCATTTAACAAGAAAACAAAAAAGAAGAAAACATTATAGTGATAATTTCAATGAAATATTTACTTTCTTTTTATCTTCTTATAGAAAAGGAATTTTAACTTTTTGTGGATCTGATATTACTGTTATCTTTAAACGAAATAGTGAAGAAGGAAAATTTGTTTTTAGATCTTACGATAATGGAGAATGTAAAGATGAAATTATTACTCGACATCCAAACATTGTTAGATCAGTGATAATAGGAAAAAAGAGTTGGGGATTATTTTTACAAGAATGGACAGATGGAATATCAGAAGGATCTTTTACAAGAGAAGAAATATTATTTGAATTTGAAAAAAATAATATTAAGATACCAGAAAGTTTATTGAAAGATTTTTACAATACATTATATAGAAAACGAAAATTAAAATTATATGGTAACAAGATTAGCAATGGGGCATGATTTTTTTCATACTCATCCAATGACAGAAGAACAATTAAATTTAGACAAAAATCATGTCATAATAGATAAAAAAGAATATGAAGAAGTTCTCGAATTTTTAAGAGAAAATCAAATAATATTTTTAGAATGGAGAAAAGGTAATAAAATAGATTTAGTAAGTTGGAGGTAATAATTTAATATGATTGGATACTCAATATTGGTCGCGAGGTAGGTCTGCAACACCTATTTAATGCCAGTTAGAATCTGGCCCCAATCTCGAAAGAACAACTATGAAAAAATTAGAAAAAAGCAAAGTAATAGAAGCATTAATTAAATCTTTAGAAAAACAGAAATTAATCAAAGCGTATCTCAAAGGTTTAATTACCTTAGAAGAATTAAAAGAAAAAGGAATAGAACTTAAAAACCCACTGCAATTATGAACCAAATAAAAATAAACAATATGGGCAGCATTGGAGTCAATACTCATAGTATTGATATTAATTCTAGAATACAGCCTGCAAGCATAGATAAAATCAGTGATTTAATTATCATACTGAGCGAAGAGGAAATTTTAAATGATAATTTCTTCGAAAAATTAAGAGGAAAACTCATTAGAATATTAATAATTCCAAAGAGATTTAAATATACATTTAATGAAACTCCAATTAGTATTTTAATTAAACCATGTCTTAATGAAAAAAGTCATATAAGTTATTATTAATTTTTTTGTTTATATCAGAAAAATGTTTATATTTGTAGTATGAATTAATTATAAACTAAAAATTAAATGAAATGAAAAAAATAAAGAGAATGCTAATGTTATCTTGCATATTATTATTTAGTATGTGCTATACCGGATCAGACTTTGTTGATTGTGATAGGGGAGCAACTCCAACTGCACCATATGGAACCCCAGACGACACATATACTTACACGTCTGGTACTTATGAATCATTATCTTTTGTATATTATTGTTATAATGGACAATATATTGATGTGACCTATATAAGTGAAGATGCATGCAGCGATTGGTATAAAGATAGTGAATTTGTTACGGATGGGATTTGTAAATCTTTATTATTACAAGAAAAATTTAAAGAAGAAAAATTATTGAAAGGATATAAATTAATAAAAAATAAAGTATGACACGAATAGATGAAGATTCTTTTTATGATTTAAAAAAAGAAATGCAAGGTGTAATTGAAGAATTAAAAGAACAAGAATATAAGGATTGGCAAATAGAACCGGCATTAAATGATATCTTAGATGAAATTAATTCTAATGAAAATTTATTTACGACTTATTCAAAATACGGCAAAACCGTACTTGTAGATGGAACCACAGGTCTCGTTAATGTAGAACCATATTTAGAAATAAGCTCTCATCCATCAATTCTTTATAAACTCGTCTTATATTTAATAGAAAATAAAGATGTAAAAAATATATGTTTTAGTGTCAAATCATATTATGAAAAAAGTTCAGAAATTAAAAGAATGATTGATGAGAAAAAATTTAATAAGAAACTATTAGATTTAAAAATTCTGTTGATATGGATAAGAGGATATGAAGATAATATAGAATCTTTTTGGGAATCAATGAAACATTTAAAAAATATTAATTAATAAAAATGTCATGATAAAGAGAGAAGTAGAAATAAAAGCATCACCAGAAGAAATTGCTGAATTATTATTTGAATTAGATAATAAGGAAGTAGCAAAGGTATTTAGCATTTGGAAAAAATTATTTGAAGACGAATATAAACGTAAAGCAGAAGCTAAAGAACCAATTTGGATATTTGATTTAAATCATTTTATGATGTGGGTGATTCCAGAAATGGATGAAGATGGATTAGATTTTGTTAGATCTTCTTATTCTACCTTGGTTTATAATTTAATTGATAAGGTAGATAAAAAACATTTGACAGAATTATATTTAAAATAAAAATGCAACCTAGAGCTCGATGGCTAAGCACTGGTCTTCCAAATCAGGGGTCCTGATCAAATCAGGTAGGTTGCTCAAATTATAAATGACAATAAAAAATTTTATTATGTAAGGCAAATTTGTAATTCAAGTAATAGAAAGTGAAGACTGGTTAAATTTAGATTACCACAATGGCAGTGAATTGATATATGTAGATCATTTTTTAAAAGCTTATCTATTTGATGATGAAGCACAAGCGGAATCATTTATAAGAAGACATGGTTTAAAGGTAGAAGATTGCCAATTATTTCGACTTGATGTGGAAGCTATTCACTTACCTTGGCCGAATTCTTATAGAACAACGGAAAATAAGATATTAATAATTATTTCTGTCGATATGTATCGTGATGGAGGAACATATGAAATAAAAACCAACAAAGGTAAAATTTGTGTTGATGGTAGATTGTTAAGTAGAACATTGGGATATCTTTATGCAGGATATCCAAAAGAAGATAATAGTAATATAATAAAAGATTATTTAGAATTAGAAAAAGAATTATTATCTCTTTTGGTTAATTGTAAAGAATATGAAGGAATTAAAAAATTAATTGAAAGTAAAAACTAAACATAGATCGATATGCAAGCTGGCTAAAGCAGATGGTCTCCAAAACCATTGTATTTATACTTCGTGGGTTCAAATCCTACTCGGTCTGCAAAAATTAAATAAATTATGAAAACAGAAAAGAAAAATTTTATACTGCGTTGTTGGTTATATGGATTCTTATTTGGATTCGTTGGATTGATTGTTGCTGTGATAGTATCAATAATTTTTAATATGTCGGACGGAGATGCATCCTTTATGGCTGGAGCGTTTTCAATGATAGGATACGGAGCAGCGTATGAATATTATCTTAAAGAATATTATAAGTCAATAGAACAAATTATTTGTTCTGCTATATGGTATAAAGAATTAGAATTAAAAAAACCAGAAGTGCTTGAAGGAAGAGGATATAGACCTTTTAATGTAGATAAAGGAATTGTGTTTAGTGGATTAAGACATGGAAATTGTTTATATCAAATGGTAGCTATAACAGGGTTAAAATCATATCAAGCAGGGGAACATGAAGAAGGATTCTTAACAAATAAAAATAGATTTGTTGATAGAAAAGAAGCTGCACAAATAGCTTTAAAAGCAAAACAAATTAAAAAATTAAAGTATTTTAAAAACGAGTTAGATAGTGGTGATTTATTTTAAATAAAAATATAACAAAATATGATAGAAAAAATATTAGAAGTTTACGAAAAAATAAATACTGAATTTAAATCTAATTTTCCTCCTAACAATGAAAGAACAAGATTTGAATTAAAATTAAGATTAGCTGAAGAAATTGGAAATGAAGTTTCCGTTATGTGTGATGAAACAAATAATACTCAATTTGTTTTAGATAATAACTGCATTGTGGCAAGGGTATCTTGGAGACATTTTCATTCACCTTATGAATATCATTTTTGTAATTTGGTATTTGGACAAGATGAACAAGTTCTAAAAATATTAGAAACTTTAACTTAAATTTATGGTCTTATAACTCAATTGGATAGAGTGCAATCCTTCTAAGATTGAAGTTGCGAGTTCGAGCCTCGCTAAGACTTCAAAAAACATTTGGATAATAAAATATATTTTTTTATCTTTGTGTACGAAAAAAATATTTAAATCATAAAAACAAAAAATGAAAATAGCTTGTGTATATCATAGAACAGATTTAGATGGAATAATGTCTGGAACCGTTGTTTTACATTGGTTCAAAACTTCAATTGAAAATAAAAGCAAGACTGTTGCTGTAAGCTATCATATGGCAAATGATCATGCTATAAGTCAATTCAATACAGATTCATTTAAAGAAAAAACTTCTATTGAAATGCTTTATTTTATTGGTTATACTCATGGAGATGATATACCAGATTTATCAATGTTTGATAAAGTAATAATGGGTGATATTAGTTTTCCTAAAGATGAAATGATTAAGCTAACATTAGATAAAGGATTTAATTTTATTTGGAATGATCATCATATTTCTTCTATTAAAAAGTTACAAGAACCAAACGATAAAGATTCTGAAGATGTTTATATTCAAGGATTAAGAGATACACGATTTGCAGCTTGTGAACTTTCTTGGAAATACTTTTTTCCAAACGAACCAGTTCCAGAAATAGTTGAATTTGTTGGATTGTATGATTCTTTTAGATTTGTTAATTTTGAAAATAAACAAGAAATTTTATATTTTCAATTTGGATTACACGATTCAGTTTCTTCAATTCAAGAAATGTACAATATATTTCTAAATTATAATACAAATGTAAAAAATCAAATTCTTCAATTGGGTGAGCAAGAATATAATAAAAAATATGAGGAAGCAACAAAATTATTTAAAGAAAATGCATTTGGAATTAAATTACATTCATCAGTTAAAGTAGCTTCTGGAGATTGGGAAAGATCATTTAAATTCTTAGCATTGAACACAAGACAATTAAATCCAAAAGTGTTTAATTTACCATTTCATAATTTTGGATATGATGGGTTTGCAATATTTTATTTTACTGGAAATATATGGAAATTTACATTATATTCAGAACAAGTAGATGTATCTATAATTGCTGGATATTACGGTGGAGGTGGACATGAGGGAGCGGCAGGATTTGAATTAACAACTGAAGAATTTTTTAAATTGATGTCAAATTAAATTAATACCAAAAAATGAAATCGACAGAAGAATTTTTTAAATTGATGTCAAATTAAATTAATACCAAAAAATGAAATCGACAGAAGAATTATTCAAAATACTATTTAAAGAATGCAAAGAAATCTTTGATAAGAAAATGGAAGATTATGGTCCATCTTGGCAAATATTAAGACCCACTTCTATAACAGATCAAATATATATTAAAGCAGGTAGAATAAGATCAATAGAAGAAAAAAAGGAACAAAAAGTTTCCGAAAGTATTGAAGAAAGTTATATTGGTATTGTAAATTATAGCATTCTGTATATCTTATCAGTAGTAGATAAAATTCGAGAAGAACAAATTAGTGAAATATATGATAATATTGCTAAATGTTCTACAAAATTAATGTCAGAAAAAAATCATGATTATGGTGAGATTTGGAAAGATATGAGAATGTCTTCATATGTAGATTTAATTCTTCAAAAATTACAAAGAATAAAACAAATAGAAGATAAAGATGGAAAAGCATTAATATCAGAGGGAACTTCGGCGGGATATTATGATATTATAAATTATTCTATATTTGCTCTAATAAAACTAAAAAAATTGATATGAGAAAGTTGAAAAAATTATTTAAAAAGGAACAACCTTGCAATCATAAAATTACTATTTTCGGGGGTTGTAAATATTCATGCAAATGAGGTAAAAATTATATTAGAATAAGATAAATTTTAAAATAAATCCTATGAAAATTAAATTTCAATTAAAATTGTTTGGTATAATTTTCCTAACATTTTTAGCATTAAAACTAACTCAAGTCATAGATTGGTCTTGGTGGATAATATTTGCTCCACTCTATTTTCCAATTTTTGTTATATTGTTTTTCGGAATAATAATGATATTATTATTTAGCAGTGAGGATTAAATAATTCTTGCAAATTCTAAATAATTATTAAATAATTTATCTAAACCGGGAAAATCTTTTGTTTTCATGTTTATTGTTTTTTTATTGGTGTCCTCAATTCCATGTTCTATCAGAATATTATTTCGATAAACATCGTTTTGAGGACCTTTTATTTTCCATTCTAATTCCATCCCAGCATAATAAGCATCTAACAATCCTTTATTCTTAACGGTTAAAGTTTTATATTGTTTTGAATCTACTTCTATAATTTTATCTTCATTTCTTTTCTTTACAAAATATCGAATAAAAAACATATTATCATAATCTTTTTCAGTAGGAGTAGGTATATACGATATTGGATTTGTGTGCTTTTCAATATTATTTAATTGATTATATAAAATAATATCTCTTTTATTTGTAAATGATAATAACTCTACAGAATTTGAATCATGTGATGCACCGGTATAAGGTAAGTCTTCATATAAATGATATCTACCAATATAGTTAGTTCCATTCTTTAACATATATTTAAAACCATTTGTGGATCTACCTAATTCAGTAGATTTATCTTTTTTTGTTCCTGGTGTATATTGCATTTTATTTTAATTTTTTAGAGTTTGACATATCCTGGAGCTTCTTCATCCCATTCTTTCTTATTATGCTTATTTAACAATTGCTGCCAAGTATAACCAAAAGTCATTTGAAAGTGTGGAATATCTTTTCCTTCTTCCCAAACTCCTCCCCATTCAAATCCAAGACTTTGAGCGATAGCAGCAATATCTGTACTAATATTAGCAGTTTTATTTGTGTCATTATATATATCAATTGCTAATCCATAATTATGAAATGATTGACCTGCAGTAGCATAAGTGACAATATTTCCGGGAGTTGTTCTTCCTTGATTATATAATTTTGTTTGAGTCGCAAAGGATCTATATCCACCATCTGAATTAATTGTTATTCTAACACTGATTTTTAATTTATCTTCTACTTGATTAATAAAAGAACGAACCATTGGCTTAATATCTGGGTGTAGGTCAAGAATTCCTTTATTATTGTGTTCATTGCAACGAGAATTTGCAGAATGAAAATCATCTGTTTCATAAGTTGATGTTTCTACAGGAGTAATAATCTCTTCTTGAGTTGCAGTTGATTCGTTGTTAAATGTTCTAAAATTATTATTTGGTTGCATATTTGCAGCAATACTATTATTATTAATAGACATTATTGTTTCTACAGTTGTTTTCCATGAACCTGGAGATATAGTATGACTCACATTTGTTATTTGAAAAAATGCTTTATTTAAATATCTGGTAGGTAAATAATCTATATGCAATGCATTTCCAAATTTTAATCCACCTATTCCATCTAAGCTAAATGATAATTTTAAAGGTATTAATGTAAAACTTTTGTCGTTGCTTGTCTTATTCTTTGTATTTGCTGCATTTAAATTTTGTTGAAAAGCATTCCAAATATCAGTTGCAGAAGTACCTGGAGGAATATCTGGTAATGAATATTCACTATTAGCAATCACATCTGACACATATTTTTTTAATGAATTTTTTAAATTGTTTGTATTTTCTTCCGATGCTCCTTTACTACCAAATAATGAATATCCATATACTCTTTGAATATCTTGATTTAATGCTTGGATATAATCTATCACGGTCCAATCAGCATCCGAAGCATTAAAACTTTGTACTTTTTCTTCTCCTATATCTTCTTTCGATGCTTTTATTGGTGTATATTCTCCCCCCAGTGCTAAATTTTTAATGTTATGACCATAAAAATTATATTCATTGTTTGATTGTTGTCCATTGGTTTTATTTATTGGAGAAGATTCATTTTCTTCACGATTTACTCCTAACATCATTATTGATTTTAATTCTCCGGGTACTTCGGTATTAAGTGTTACATCAGTAAGAATGCTATTTTTTTTATTTACTCTAAAAACGAAAGGATTAATTTTATTTGGAGTGACAGTTTTATAATCTACAACTGAAATAATATCTGGATTGTCTTCATCAATTTGGTATGAAAATTCCCAATAATTTCCACATGCATCGCTGATACTATCTAACATCGTTCTTAAAAAATCATTTAATGATTTGCTATTGGTATAGGTGGTATAAACAAATTCTAAATTTAAAAGTATGTTACTAAAATGAAATCTTTTACCGTGTTCAGTTTCAATTGGTGCTTCAGCAAATGGACCAGGAATAACATAAAATTCATTAATTCTGACTTGTGAAAACGCCCATTTATCTAAAGGTAATAAACACATTCCAGGATCTCCAGATATAATAAATGGATCATAATTAATCATTAAATCATTGCTATCCATTCTTGGAGATATTATTTCTTTACCTCCTTCTTTTATTTTATAGAATAAATTTTTATTAATAAAATGTTCTTCTAAATAACTCCAACGAATATAATATTGAGTACCGGTCAAATTTAACGGAGATTTTTTAAATAATTCTGGCATTTCTTTTTCTGTATCCATTTTAATTACAAATCCAACTTCTTCATTATATCCGTTCGAATCAGCAATTGTTTTTAAAGTTGTAACTAAGGTAGCAATTAAATTTTCTTCAACAGCTTTGTCTGCTTCTGT
>Ga0209416_1001235_pt1 | contig 18975 bp, 25 predicted proteins | sample RifGroF1_FD_184001 | JGI IMG/M metagenome (GOLD analysis project Ga0209416, IMG submission 184001) | Groundwater microbial communities from Rifle, Colorado, USA - Groundwater F1 (SPAdes) (version 2) | ecosystem: Environmental > Aquatic > Deep subsurface > Groundwater | place: Rifle, Colorado...
CTTGAGACTACCAGTTAACATAGATGTTAGAACGAATAAAGCATATAGCCGAAGGACTATTTTATATAGTTGTGTGATAACTGGATTTATTATTGCTGTTTGTTTCCGTTTTTGAAGTTAACTTATTCTATCAAAAAGCAATTAGTATGTCAACACTATTTTAATAATTATTTTTACTTTCTTTATTAAATTTTTTACTGGCTTAATAACTTTTAATACTTTTAATACTCCCGGTGACATTAATCAGCTTACATTTTCCCTACATTCTATCTAAAATCAATTCTAAAGCCTCTGACAGTCCCATACATCATATACAGGTATAATGACACCTAATTCAATTTTTAACCGCATTGTGGCCAATTGTGAGAAGGTGATTTATAGGTATGAGTAAAATTAAGCAAAAAAATAACCGCTAATGTTAGCGGTTAAATATTATATTTTAATATTGTTGGGTCATCATATCCATTTATGTACAATTTGTCTTTGATTCTCTGGATTGTTATAACTCCTTTTATTTCTTTTGTTTCTTTATTACCTTTAATTAATTCTTTCCTAATTTTTGCATATACTTCTTCAGGATTATTGGCAGGATAATAATATAGAAAGTTATCTGTCAATCTGTTGTAAACTGGGTATAGTTCCATGTGTTCAGCCTCCTATAAAGTTAATTTTTAATACTATGTATACTATTCCTTATTACCCTGCATCCTTTCCCTTAGTTCCTGTTCCGATATCCTCCCAGCAACAAACAATTTTATTAAATTAAGATTCGGCACTCGATCAACTCCTTTCCTATCTGGTTGAGTATGTTATAAATTTAACTGACTATGTAGTAAATACAGTATAACAAATTAGCTTTATTTTGTCTACAATTATTTTTTGCTTATGTCTGGTGTGGTGGTGCTGTTATAGCTGTTATAAACTAATACAAAATAAAAATCCCTACTATACTTCAGCAGGGATTTAACTTTAAATTTTATTGTATCCATCATCACGACAAATGTAAATTTCTGGATCTGGTCTGTTATTGAGTACTTCTTCTCTGGTTTCAAAATCTTGGGATAATATAATATCACTGGGAGTCATCCAAACATATCCTTCTTGACTGTTTTTGTCAGTATATGGAATTAATAAAGCTGTTTTCATATTGGCAATACCTCCTATATTATGTTATTTTTACTTGAACCAATTTAAGTAATACTTACAATTAATAACTATTATATACTGACCGAATGTATCTGTTAATATCTGAGTAGTAAACTTTTTACCGTCTACTACTCCTGACACAATATCATTTTTAATGTCATAATTTGTTATGACCACATTTTTATATTTAAATTGCATTGTAACAACTCCTTAATTTTTTGATAGCTGCATAAAATCCTATACAGTTATTTTTTGCGTATTTCTTAATTTTGCTAGTATAGGTATTTGTAAAGCAAGTAGTAATAATTATGTTAGTTTTAGTGTCGATTATAACATATAGATCATTGTATGTATACTTTGTTAGCCCGTTTTTTGCTGTCTCAGAAGTTCCCAACTTGACACAATTGTAAACGTCTTGTAGGGTTATTATGCGTTGTTGCATACGCTGTTTTGCATGGTTTGTTAATGTCAAGTTGTTCACCTCCTGAGACAAAATTTATATTGATAATAGTATATCAAATTAACTTCTAAATGTCTATAGTTTGGAAATAATTTATTTGATTTTTTATATTTGTCTTTTGTTCCACGTGGAACACTGAAAAAAGAAAATAACAGGTTTTACCCTGTTATTAACTAACAAATCTATTTACATTTTTTGTCTTTATCATCCTAACATCATTATCAGGAGTGCAACTACTTTCTAAAAGATAAGTATGTCTTATTTGCTTACCTCTAATAGTTCGGTCAATCATTAGATATAAAGCATCTCCATGTAATCCAGCCTTTTCCATATACCCGTTGGTATGTGCATCAGAATACCAGTGAAGGGTTATAGTGTCATTTTCTTTCAAATTATCTAAAATTGTCTGCCATACTAAATTATAACTACTATTTTCAATATGGCATTTTGCGGTAATATTATTATTCTGAGTTCTGGTATTAACTAGAATCAAATGGGATTTACTGTCATTATCCCAGGGATTACTAGTTTCAATTTTTTTGATACAGGTTATATATGATCTTTCGTTGTCGGTTAAACTAAGGGGTAAAGAATCACAAGATTTCAAAGCATTAATATCTTTTTTGGTTAGTGTCATATGTAGTAGACCTCCTAAAATTTATATTTACTATCTATTATATTAAACTATCCGAACCAATATGTCAACAAAAAATCACTTTAAACAAAACAATACTTTCATCATGTTTTTGGAGGTAAATTAGCGTATAATTAAGTATAGTTATGTATAAGTTTATCTAATTATTTTAATGGTAAATTCAAGCAAATAAATAAAGGCTTTTCAGCCTCAATTATGATTCTGTTCTAATTCTTCAAATACTTCTTTATATTTTTTAGGTATTCCCTCCTTGTAATATTCTTTAGAGTAATAAATATCAAATGGATATTCTTTCCTTTTCATCAATAATTTATACTTTAAGCAATTAGGATATTTTGATATATAACAGTCAAGATAACATTTTTCTGTTTCTTTGATTATCCCTACTATACCACTATCTGAGTAATTATATACTACATTTACACTGCTTAAAAATTCTTCTGTTTCTTGTTGTTTCCTCTTTCTGGCCTTTTCTATGCGTTCTAGACGCTTTTGCTCAAATGTTGTCATTAATAAAACCGCCTCCTTAGTTTTAAAACCTCTTTTAAAATCCCTATTTTTTACTTACTACTATAGAGACTTTAAAAGGGATTTAAAAATCCCTTTTAATAAACACTGAAAAAGTTATTTGACCGCCGAATGGTAACACTGGGAATTTCTGCATTATTTATTATTGCTTCTAATATATTTATTTTTGTTTTAATTTCCCTATTCTTGTTTATTGCTTTTTGTTGTTGATCCCAATTATCTATATAATCAGTATAACGGTCGATATCTAAAGATATTTCTTTAACATAGGATTTAATTTCCTGCTGTGAGTATGTATTTTTAATTCTAGCTGATTCTTTCAAATTGGCCTTGTCGCATAATTCAATAAGAAAATTTTCATTATTTATTAATCCATAACAACAACTTTCTCTTGGGAAAGATTTATAAATCTTCTCCGCTTTTTGATAGCATTTACTATTTCCCATTAATAACATCCGCATAGTTTCAATATGGTATAATTTACATTTCATTCGTGACCGCCTCCTAAAATATTATAGTTTTTTGGCGTTGACTAATTATAACATAGGATGACCGCCAATACAACTATTATTTTTACAATCCTAACAAAAATACAAAAAATAAAACCATTGATTTATAAGGGTTTACAGCACCTAAATTTTACAAATTTCTGTATAAAATCGCTGTTTGGTTATGAAATTAAAATAACCCCAATTGGGGTTATAATATTTCTAAGTATTGGCAATATTCACCGGAATATTTATTGTATAATTTTGTATCCTGCATGGGTTTATAATTTCCTTCCTGCTTACATTGGATTAATAAAATTATCTCCTTTATTGATGCTTTTGCATCGGCTCTAAGGGTAAGCATTTTTTGTTTTAATTGTTTGGCCTTTTTGGTTAGTTCCGTTTTAGTCATTTTGTTGACCTCCTATAGTTTTTATTATATTTTGGTTCTGTATATAATTATACTGATTTTTAGGATAAAGTAAAGCATTATTTTTTATATTTATTATCTTTAATTTTATAGCTGATACTGAGCAATTAAGATCTACTTATTACCTGTCACAAAACAAGCTATAATAAGATATAACAAGCAAGTTAATAAAACAGGTACATAGACACATAAAAGATAATTAGTAAGCTAATAAGCCATTGTAAGGACATATAGAGAGATATATAGACACATAATAAAACCCTGTTAGCTTAACTAGATTTAACTAGCTACTAACAGGGTTTTAAGTTTAATTTATACTGCCATTCCGTTTTTAAGTTGTCTCATACCGTCCGCTAAAATCCATAGAGCCTTATTTAGTTTAACATTATTATCTATACTTTTAACTTCTCTTGTCGTTGTTCTTGAACCATTTGCAGTTCTACCCCTCAAACCACCTCTTAATAAATTTTCCTGTATGCGGTTAAAATTTGACCATACATCGGGATTTCTGTCTGCTATTCTTCTAGTACCTAAAAGCTGGTTCGGGGTGATTGGTGCTTCATTTTCATCGTATTTTAAACTTAAAGCTGCTGTAGCAAATATTTCCTGCTCTTCCGGTAATAGTAAAGTTGACTTCATATTATCAATACTTTCGGTCACTGTTTCAAAATCATCAACAATCGTATAAGCTGCATCAATCACGTTGTGGATAATATTTCCTTTGTGCCTTACTCTAATGTCTTCTACTATGTCACCTGTGACCATGCCGTTTTGACATACAAATCGGAAACAACCTGCCATCATTTGGTAACTTGAAGTTCCGTCATGTGAGTTGATAAGAATAATCTCGTTAGCCTCAGTTTTTTCGATTTCTCCTGTTTGCCTAAGTCTAAGCATATGCTTTGTAAATTCGGATTTTCCTTCGATACGACTTCTTGACTGTGCCACAAAAAACGGCTGAAATCCTTCTTTCCTGAGACCGTCTAGAACGTCAATTGTAGGAATATAGGTGTATCTGGCTGAGCGTGATTCGTGAGGCTCATTAGCGAATATGCTTGGTGCTATTCTGTAAAGCTGGCTATTGTCCAAAGGTGCAGGAGACCTCAAAGCGTTACTATTCTTACCAAATCTTGTTGCTAATGCCATAATAAAAACCTCCTAAAATTTATATTTAATTTTCAAAGAATTCTTTCAAAGGTATCCGTTCAAGGTGTTTTATGTATTTCTTATTGTGCTAGTACCTATTATATCAGATTCCACAAGTATGTCAATACTATTTTGATAATTATTATTTTAATAATCTTTTATATTTTGCTGAGTAAAAAAGGACAAAATAAAATCCCTTATTGATTTTACCTTTTTAGGCTATCAATAAGGGATTAAGTTAATTTAAGCTAATTTTTCGGTTAACAGGTTCACATAATTGTCAGTAATATTCCCAGCCAATAGATCACTTTTTAATTCTGATTTTAACTTAGCAAAATATTTGTCAAGTGTGGCAACAATCTTTTTAGCATTTCCTTTAGTCTTTCTAAAAGATAGAGTTTTACAATCATATGCCATATGCTTACTTTCCGGCTTTATGAAATACCTTTTGTCATTTACTTCTAGTCTTAGATTCTCAGGAACTTCTGATTCTAAAGTTAAACCTTTTTCAAATTGTCCTTTGTCAGTGTCAATACTAAATCTAACTTTTAATATGTCATTCTCCCATATGCCATTTGATACCTCAGTTTTATTTGCTGCTATGTTACAAGTAATAAAAATTGAATGATATAAATTTGTTGTATAGTTTACAAAGCATTTACTGGCTGGAAAGTGTTTACTGTAGGTATTTTCAATTTGTTGGATTAATTCATTAATTTTCATGTATGAAGACCTCCTAATATATTATATTTAGTTTTGTGCTATGTAGAAATAATATGTGTTCCGCTTGCTAATATTAATTATATCAAATTCAGTCAGTATGTCAATACAGGAAAGCAAATTATTATTTTTACATTACTATTCAATACGCAACATCAATATTATTTTACATATGTCCACTATATCCCATAAATACCATACAAAACACTTCCCAACCTCAATTATATTCCATATACTACCAATTATCTAGCAAAATAAATAAGTTATTATATCCAATTATTTATTAATTTTAATGAATTTTTATCTAATTATTACTGTAGGAGGCTTTTTGGGACGTTGGTAGGAATAGAGGTAGTAAGGTAAGGGAATTAGGTTTTTTGTTGGTGTATGGGCGTTGTGTGGAGTTGTGGAGGAATTGAGAGAAGGGAAAAGAAAAAACACCTGTTAAAAGGTGTTAATTAACTGATAATTTTATTTTCCCTATTTGTATTTCCTCTATTGGTTTAACTGGTTGAGATTGTTTACTAGTGTATTCTCTCACTATTGCATGGTCTACTTCTGACCGGAAATGATCAAATGTCTGGTTGGCCTTGTAAGTAAAACCTATGTATAGAAATAGAAAAATGATAGTGATAATTATAACTAAGATGTTGCTTTTTAATTTTTCGGTCATTTGTGATTGCCTCCTTAAATTTAATATAACTTAATTAATATTATTATACACTAGTAGAATATAAATGTAAATTATTATTTTTACTTTTCGTTAGTTATTTTATTGCTAATTTATGGTAAATATTAACCGAAAGACAGATACATAAAAGTTAACAATCGTTTACTATATATATCGTATTATCTTGATATTAATATATTAAAATATTGCAATATACATTAATTACCTATTATAACCAATCAATTCCCTACATATTTTCATAACTAAATTATATAAATATTTCCGGTAATTGCCATATAGACTTGATGTTAAAATGAAAAGTATAACGGTAACATGATACTAAATTAGCACTGAGACAGACTATAAATATAATTATTTTAGGGTCAATGTAGGGTAAAATTGAGGTTGAATATACATTTATGCATGAATAATAGAGTGTATATGTATATTTATACTGAATAATGGTAGGAAATGGAATGAGTGTGGCTTGTACCTATGATTATATAAGGGCTGAAGAGGTGTCGTCAGAATGGCCAGGAATGACTGTATAAAATATTCAGTGTGTATTTGTACCTTGAGGAAATTGAGAAGTGAAGAAAGGAAATAAGGGAATTGTGAAGGGAGAAATTGAGGAATAGAAGGATTGGTGATATTTGGATGATGTTAAAATGATGTTAAAATTTTATTTGCTGATGGTAGCATGATAGGTAATAGGTTGGTAGCATAAACGGTAACATAGTAAGTAACAATGTGAGAAAAGAAAGTATAAATTATGATTTGGCTGGATTACTTTTTACCCGTTTAAACGGGTAAAAATAATACCAGACAACGGTTGTCGATTAGACTATATATTAGTGAGGTGATATAATTTTTAATGGTAGCAATGACAAAAAGAAAAATAAAAAATCGATCATTTATAAGGTATATAAAGTCGGATTATTCTATAGTATTTCCTATAGTTGATCTTCGGGTATTATATACTATATACCTATTAATTGATCGATTTTTATATTACCATTTTATAACCTTAATAATAATTCTGCAAGTTCAAATTGTGCATCTAAATAGGTATCACTTAGTTTAAAAAATTTACTTAATACTAGACTATTTGCTACTCCTATTATACCTTTTAAAAATTCTTCAATTTGCTCATTATAATTATCTATGCTTTTATCTAAATTATATCTAGCTTGCTCATTTACTGCAGTTATTACTTTATCATTTAACATATACTTTTGCATATTTAATTCTGCTATTTCTAAAGCCTCAATTATATGCTTATGAGTAAATAATATTTTTATATCAGTGTATACATAATTTATATTATACTTTTGTTTAAGTAGTATATTTACCCTATTATAGAAGTCTACATGCTTAAATTTTAGATGCACTAATGTAATACTATCTAATCCCATTTCATTTAATACTATCTTTTTAACATTGGTTATATTTTTCTTTTCTTCATCGGTAGCAATTCTAGTAATAGTATTCATCATATTACTAATTGTTGATACTTCTTTGATATTTATTACTGTTAATTCTTCATAATCAATTAAGCACCTATTTTTTAGATTCCTAAGAGTATCAAATATTATTTTTCTTAGTTTTTGATATGTGCGTTGATAGAAATGATTAATCTGGAAATCAGTAATATTTTCGCTACTTAATTTTAACTTTTCTTTATCTTCTTTAATGTATTCATTATTTATCATGCCCATAAGCAAAAATAGATTTTTAAGGGTTAGAGTAGTTTTAAATCCTTGTTGTTTTGACAAATAATTAAGCAATAATATTTCTATGTGCTGAACATAAATAGAGTTATTCCCTAATGATCGTTTATCATCTTTAGGCAAAGGCTCATTATAGATTTCAATTATAATATATTTTTGTTTGTCCTTCTCAAATAATAGGTATCTAGATATTTCTTTTTCAAATGCTTTTTTGCTGTTAGTATTTGTTTTTGGTTCTTGATTTAATATTTTACAGAATTCTTTACAATTTTTAATTATCTGAGTAGGATACAATACTTTTTTAATTAGTTCATGTAGATCATTTGTCATGGTATCCATTGACGTATCGTTACCAGTGTTACTAGTATCAATATTATTATTTTTGGTATCACTGAGTATATCATCAAATATATCAGTGTCAAAGTTGTTTTTGGTATCAGTATTAATAATAGTTCCTCCTTTTAGTTTAACTTTAATTTAATTGATTAATTAGATTATTATTTTTCTTTTTCTACATATTATTTATACAATTCCTTATACATTTTACATAAAACTATTGACATTTAGCAAAATAATTATATCTATTTTCTTCTGCCCTCCTTTCTGATTTAATTTGTTGATTGTTTGTTGATTGTATATATAATAGTGTCGGTAAACTTCATTATAACATTTATGAGGTGGAATGTAAAGAGTTATTTTGTGAGAATTTATGGTAGGTTGGATTATATATAATTATATCTAATTATATATAAATAATATATTTTAAGTTTATTATATATAAAAAATAGACCCTTTTGTAAGAGTCTATATTAATACTTCATAATCTTCATATTTTTCATTATATATTATTTGGCAATTGTAAATTAAATTTGTGGCGGGATGTTTTGATTTAATGGTTGTTTTTTATCTCCTATTATGTAACTAATACTTGATCCATCTCTGTAAATTAATTCCAAGCTACTATCTTCATCTTGAAAATTGCCTTTATCATCAAATAGCCATTTAAAATTTAGATTATCTAAAAAATCCTTTTTATTAGTGCATATTTCAAAAATTTGACCGTTTTCTTTTTCAATTACTTTCATTTTGTCAACCTCCTCTTAAATTTATATAGATCTTCCCTCCCCTAAAGTATAACAGAATGACAATTGATTGTATATAGATTTTAAGTAAATATTTTAGGAAAATTATATTTATTTTCTGTTTGTTGTATCAATTAATTATTGCTGAATAGGTTTATATAATGTTAGGATTGGATCTAAGGATAGTTTGTTTGATTTAGGTATTAGATTACCTATTTTATTTTTAAAGGGTTAATATGAGGTTTATATGAAGGTGTATTAGTTTATTAATACAGTGTGTCAGTGATGGTGTAAATAAGTATATGATAGTTTAATAATATTGTTTTTAATTGGATTGATGTATAAATTGCAGGAATAGGCTTTATTAGTGTTAGGATTAAGATATTAGAGGGTTTATTATGGTTTAGGTACTATATGAGGTGTTAGAAGTGAATTGATATTGTTTGGTATTTGATTATATGTTTATGTGTATGTTTATATATTGGGTATCTGGTAGCAAGATATAAATTATAGTTGTGATAGGTTGGTATTGTATATATTATTTATTTATTGGTAGCATAGACGGTAATATAGTTATGAAGTTATGATATGTTTATGATATATTGGTAGTATGATATATTATCAGTGGTAACAAGGTTAGTAATATGGTTAGTAGCAAGGAGGTAATATGATACTTATATAAATGGTAGCATAGTATGGTAACATAGAAGTAATAATGTATAGTGAGATATGGTAGCATTATATGGTATATAGTATATGTGTATAGATAGTATAATGGTAATAGTATATAGATAGTATAGTTTTGTTTGGAGTGGTGTAGCTGTATAGTTGTATATGTGTTAATTGGTGCTTAGTGTTTGTTGTTGTTTATGTGGTCTATGTGTTAGCTGTAGCTGTATTAGTATGTATAGATAGATAGATTGTATAGATAGATCGTATAGAGATTATATTATAGGTGTATTAGGTATATAGTACACTTATAAATATGTGGTGTATAGTGTTAGATATAATAGATATATTGCTAGTATGTTTATATATTATATAGATAGTATTATGTATTGTTTATGGTATTGGTATTATTTTATATGGTGGTTTGTAATCCCAATTTTAGTATTGTTTTAATGTGTAAAGTGGAGAGTTGATGGTTATATTGTAAGGATTTTAGGGTTAAAGTGGAGGGAAAATTGAATTGTGTGAGTGTACTAGTTAGGTAGTACAGTGTGTACTGTGGTACTCAGTTTTGGGTACTGTAGTACTCAAAAGTTAACAAGTGTTAACTAAAAATTTTCCTGTTATACTTTTCGACTTAGTACCTGGTACTAAATTATATCAGTGGCAGTGTTCCACGTGGAACACTAGAATTATAATTGTAGTTTGCTCCACACGTTCCACACTTACCACTATATATTTTATACTTTTATATTTTCCACACTTACGATAATTTTATAAATCCGGTGGTCAATTGGTCAATTGATTCACCTTGTGGCGATACAATTAAAATTAACCAGGATATAAAGCCTATTTCACCTCTATTCCATTTCACATGTCATATTATACCTATTTCATATTATCTCTTCTTATTTAGCGTTTATTTCAATCAAAATTTAACATCATGGATTACATACTATCTATACAGCTTACACCTATATTACAACCACAACTCATACCCAACAACAAACAACCTAACATTTCCCAACTATACTACTATTTACCATAATAACTTCGCATAAGGTTTATTATGTGGAGAGATACAAAGGAGATGAGCAGGACGGGGCATAGTTTACAAATTACGAGATAACGGAATAGAGTAATCGTGCCACATCAGTTAGATCATCACACAAATTTTACAAACGAACACGACTCTCGCATATTAATCGTCTAACCATACAAATAATAAATATTCCCATAATATATAATCCTTATTCCAATCATTATCCCAATCCTCCCATAATCATAATTTTAATCTAACAAATCTAAAAAACTTATTCTTCCTACTCTCTTCTATCTTATTCCACAATACTTCCTAAACATACTAATATCAATAACTATCAATACATTCTAATCCTATCACAGCTAACCAATATTATCAACAATACATCAATTAAATCATCCCAAATCATAATTAAATAACAATCAAATCAAAAATATCGAATACTATTTTACAAATAATTTTACAAAAAATTTATTTATAAATTTTGTTATTTATTATTATATTTTATTTTTTAAATCTATAATAATATAAACAAAAACAACATATAATAATAAATAACAATAAAAAAGGAGAATATCAACAAATGAATTATATCATATTTGACTTAGAATTTAATCAATCTCAATATAAACTAAAACATAATAACATAAACAAACCTCCATCACCATATCTACCTCTGCACCTATCCCAAATCATATCAATAGGTGCAGTAAAATATACAAATCATCATTTCACTAATAATTTAATATCAGTTTCCACTTATCATTCATTTATTAAACCTAATCTAATCCCTAAACTTACCAACAATATCTCATCATTAACCAATATTAAACAATCACAAATAAACAATGCAGAATCATTTACTCAAGTCATATCTAAATTTAAAAATTGGATTAAATTTTCTACATCTAAAAATAACAATTCTTTTTACCTTATATCTTGGGGAATTAATGACATTATTAATTTAAGAAATGATTGCATCTTAAACAATGTATCCACAAATTGGTTAAATAGATATATTGATTTACAATTATTTTATCAAATCACAAATAAATTAAAATTTAAACCAGGCTTAGATTATACATTAGCACTAAACAATAAACATTTTGAAGGAACAAAACATAAAAGTGTTGAAGATGCAATTAATACTGCTGAAATATTTAAATTATATGCAAAGCAAATTGATTATAAAAAGAAATTATGTATTAAATGTTTTACTTGTCATAATAAAAATGAATCTTGTATTAATAATTTTGCTAGAAAGAATTATGATGAAATAATTAAATTAAATAAATGTTTAAATTAATAATCTCAATTGAGATTATTTTTTATTTTTTTAATTAAATACTAACATTCTAAAATTTTTAATGCTATACCAATCTATTTAATATAACTCTAAACTCACACAACGTACTTAATCCTATATTTCAAAATACTAATAAACTTATCACCATATCCATCCATATTCTGCACATTAATTATCATATTCTTTCTCCCCCTATCTCTATATAATATTTATCCTTTTTATTTATCATTCTTTATATCTTTATCAATTCTCCACTCTAATCCACATTTCCAACATCTATAATATTTATCCTCTTTCCCCACATCATATATAGCTTCTTCTAATAAATCATCATACCCTTCATAATCATTAATATAAATATCTCCATTTGAATCTACAGGGAAAATTACAGTCATTCTTACCTTCATACTTAAATTAGTATTATACTTTCATTAATTTTAATACTTAATCTACATATTCAATATCTCATCTATACTTTTATATTCATAATCAAAATAAATCAATACAATTTCTATTCCCTTCTCCAAAACAAAATTATAATTAATCCATACTTCCAATATTTCATTATTAATAACAATCTCTAATGATGCACCTTCTTTTATAAACTTATTACCTTCCCTCACATCATTTATATACTCTGCAAAATCAACAATATATTCTATACAATTATTAAAATCAATTTCACTTATCTCATAACCAACTCTACTGCTCAAATAATTTTTCATTTTTGATTTATTTAATAGTCTATAATTTATCATATTAATTTCACTCCTTATACTTTATTATATTTTTAATTTGTTGATATTAATCTACCCATAATATTAAACTTTATTCTTTAATTTATTCTTTGAATTTATTTACATTATAAAAACCAACCAACTTATCAAAATACAGTTTATCTACCTTAAATGCCTATTATACCTATTTTTATTAACATTAACATTCTAATTTAAACTTTAACAAAAAATAATCTCCCATTTAGAGAGATTAAATAATTCATCTATTTACAATGTATTCTTATAGAGGAGGTTGAATCCATTCTTCCATTACTATTCCTATCTCTATTTCCATTATCCCTATACACATATCCAAAATACCACAATAAACTTCCACTAAATACACCTAACCCATAACAAATAAAACTTATATATCTAAATAAATCACTTAATCCTAATATCCCAATTCCATTCCTACTTCCCATATCTCCTATCATTAATCCACTTATAGAGAATAAAATTAAACATATTATCGCTGATCCATACATTATATTTTTCACATTAACATCAATACTTGTCTTACTTACACTTTCTATATTCTCCATTTAAATTTATCCTTTCTATTACTATTCTATTTATTGTTTTATCTTGTATTTATCTTGTCCATTAAATTTTAATCTATGCACATAATAATAAATATTTTTATTATTTCAATCAACTATCTAATTAATATTTTAATAACTTAATAATATAATTATTTGCCTAATTATTTATCTTTCTATTTAATCATATATTTATCTAATTAACTATTCACGCAATAAATAATCTAATCAATCAACTAGCCATATGGGGCATATTAAACAATTTAACAATCTACCCATCCCACCTATTACTTCACTCCCATCAAATCCAACCTAAAAAACTATACCACAGAAGTTTTCATACTTCTAACTTCTTACTCCTGAATCACCTGATAAGTAATTAATAGTATTGGACAAACTAATTTATATCTTCTACAATATATATCCTTATATATATCCTAACTCATATTTTCTATCATATTGTATGACATATTGTACTATTTCATAATATATCTATACAACAATATTATAATGTACAACCAATAAATTTACAAAAAAAATATCACAATCCTAAATATAATTTTATCTCATCAACAGTTTTAACTATAAATTTAATTCCTAATTTCTTCTTTACACCATTATCAATATAATCATATTTGATATTATCTATCTCTACACTTCTTAAAACCTTCAACTTCTTATTCTCACTATTGCACACAATCAATATATTAGGGAATCTCTTAACTCTATCACACCAATATTCATTTAAATACAATTTATTTTTAAATATATCATTATAATTAATAACTTTCATAAATTTATTATTGCTCTCAACTTTATCACTCTCAATAATATAATACTTATATTCATTTGTTACATAGTTAATAAATCCTATAATACCGTCTGGTCTTTTACCACATTCCATAACATACTCTATCTCGATATCATTAAACTTATAATACTTATAGTTAATACTCACATATCTCAACAAATAAATAAATCCCCAATTTCTATTTATATCATGTGAAATAAACCTATTATTCTTATACTTTTTATTTGTAAAATAAATATTACACTCATTTATATCTAATCTAATATTATTAATTTTCCCTTTACCTTTCAATATCCTCAATCTCTCCCTACACTTAACTATTCCATATTTTATTGAAGAAAAAAACAACAAATAAATTTGTAATGTTGTCAATACTCCAAACTCCTCTATTATATCAATTATACACTTATCTCGGTAATAACCTTTTTGTCTCGTTGTCATTGATCTGAAATTGAATAAATGGGTCAACATTTAGATCATCACCTTTATTGTAAAAATAACTTGCTTTATTTACATTATCACATCTATCTAATTTCTTATCAAACATTACTAATCTTCTAATTGCCTCTTTTTGTTCTAATAACATTGCTTGCAATTCCATTTGTTTACTACCTAATTGAAATATCATTCTACCTTTAATATTTGGTAAATAAACTGCATCTGTATTACCCAATATAGTCATACTAGTGCCATTATTAACCATTTTAAAACTTATTGCTGTTGGGAAATTACTCTTTATCTCCATAGGAATTAAATCTTTAGATGGTCTCTGTAATGCAACAATTAAATGAATTCCTGTTTTCCTAGATAACATAGATATATCCATTATATGTCCTTGCAATTTTTGTCTTAATCTTTTCATTTGCTTACTATCATATCTTCTGGGTGCAGTAAATGCAAATTCATCAATAATTAATACTATATATTCCATCTTATTATTAGGATTCTTTTCATTATACTTAATAACATTTACACAATTATTTTTAACTAAAAACAATCTCCTTCTCTCTAACTCTTGCATAATATATTCTATAATAACTTCTGCTGTATCAAGATTATAACCAAACACAACATGATTCTTCAAGTGAATAAAATCAGTCATAGCTAAATCTACAACAAATAATCTAACATTTGGATTTTGCATCAGTGCATCACACCAACCAGTCATTAGGATACTCTTTCCTGAATTTGGCAATCCACCAATTAGCACATGAATCATATCGACTAAATCCAATATTACCTTATTGCCATTAACACCAACACCTATAGGAATTGGTACTATATAATCATTCATATACTCTATATAATTATAATTATATCTATATTTTTCAGGTATTACTCCTTTAATAACTTCTACAAGTAATAATCCTCTTCTATTTTCTATATTGACATGTGCTGTCATTGAATCCGTAAAATACTTCCTCTTATCAATAATATCTTTAAAATTCAAACCATAAGGCAATTTAAACATTACTTGAATTAAATCACCTTTCTTAGTTGTTGCTATATGATAAGGATATTCGCCTCTATTATTATGACAATTAGTTTGTATAAATACATTTTCTATTTCTGCTGGTACATTTCTTGACTTACGTGTTCTAATTAATTTTTTAATTGAAGTTTTTAAATCCTCTGGTTTTTGAACTTTAAGTGGATTGTAACCTAATTTTAAATCCCATAAATAACTTTTAAAACTTTCTTTTAAATCAGATTTATACTTATTCCAATTTTCTTTAATATCTACTTTATCTTTTTTGCCTTCCATAATAAACTCCTTTCTAAATTTTATAGAATATAAATATAATTGTGTTGACTTTGGTAAACAAATATGATATAATACAAATAAAAACAATATTAAGGAGGAAAATTTTATTGAAAAAGAATAAAATAGAATTTGAAGGAGATTTAATGTATTTATATCCTACTAATAAACCAGATGTTAAATTTACATTAGACAGAGAAGATTATGATAAGATTAAAGATTATTGTTGGAGTATGGCAAAAGGTGAATTCTTAAAATCATATTATAATAAAAAGTATATTAAATTAACTGATTTATTATTAGGTGATTTTATTGATAATAATTATATTGTGTATAATGATGATAATAATTTTAATCTTTGTAAGAATAATATAATCATTAATAATAAAATTGAAATTTATAATGATTATATTATTCTATATTCAGCAAATACTAAAGATAAGTATATTATTGATATTGATGATTATGAAAAAATAAAAAAATATAGATGGAATGTAGGAACTTTAGGAATAATTAATAGTTGTATAAATAATAAAAATATTTCTTTAAAACAATTTATTAAACCATATGATAATAAATATAACATAATTAATTTTATAGATAATAATATTTATAATTATAGAAAAAATAATTTAATAATATGTCAAAAAAATAATTTTAACAAACCTAAATCCGGTAAAATTATTATCTTCCCTAGTTTTCTAATTGCTATTCCAGATAATACTAACAATAAATTTATTTTTCCTTTGGAAATGTTAGAAATATTTAAAAAATATAGTTTTTTTGAAAGTGATAAAAATTATTTAAAATTATCTATTGATAGTAAAAAATATTTCGCACATCATTTTGTAATTGGAAATCCATTAAATAAAAAATATTTTGTAGTAGACCATATAAATAGAAATACATATTTTAATTTAAAATATAATTTAAGAATAGTACCTAAAGGTTTTAATAATCAGAATAAAAATATACTTTCTAATAATAAAACTGGATTTATTGGAGTCAAAAAATTTAAAACAAAATGGAATTCATGCATTGGTTATAAAAACAAAGAAATTACCATTGGTTGTTATAAAAATATTATAGATGCAGCAAAAGCATATGATAAAAAAGCATTAGAACTATATGGAGAAAATGCCATTACAAATGAAAAATTAGGAAGATATGAAATTTATTATAATAAAAATTTATAAATTATAAATATAATTCTATAGTGTTGTAAAAATAACACTATAGAATTAATTATTACCACTTAAATAATCTTCCATTCTTTGGTTTAGTAATATAATTCTTAAATCCTTTAACTAAATCAATAACTTTACTACTAATTTTTTTATTAGTATCATTTTCAATATATTTAATAACTCCATCAATAATTTTCTCATAGCATTTTTCATCGATGTCACTCATTCTACTTGAACCTATATCACGTTTGATAACTACTTTACTACCATTATTTTCAATAAAAATATCAATACTTCCTGGTGTATAATCATCAGTTATTTTAATATTTTCATTAAATTTTTCTTCTTTTTTATTAATATTCTCCCTCTTATTTATGTCGTCTTTATTAATTATTTCCTCTTTTTTATTGATATTATTACTAATATTATGATTTTTTTGCTCATTATACTGTTTATTTTCTCCATACTGTTTATTATCATTTATTTCCTTTTTATCAATATTCTCTTTATACTCAGTATATTCCTTATTCTCATTATAATTTTTATTCTCATTATAAGTTTTTTCACTACTATTATTACCATTTTCAGCATTAGCATCAACACTAACAATTAAAGGTAATTTTCTATCCTTGATCATTAATTCACCATAAAATTTTCCATTATTATAATTATAAATTTTGCATCAATGTTATCACTTTTGAACCATAAACTATTCATACCTAACATAACAAATAATGCCATTGCACCTATAATAACTTTATTGACTATGATAGTTTGCATATTCTCACCTCGTCCTTGGATACTCAGTCAATTTTCTTAAAAATGAATTATCAGGTAGATTATCATCAATAATTTTATCAATTGGTTTTTGCACATTTTCTTTATCATATAATTTACTAGTAGGATCAACATATTTCTTAACATCATTGATTTTATCTTCTACATATTGTTGTTTCTTTTGTTCTTCTTCAACTAAAGGCAATACTTTCTCCATAACTGTACTTAAACAAGAAAATACAACTATGACTATAATCATTTTTGACATATTTCTTTTACTTAATGCTCTGCAAATAAAATATACAAATGCACCAATTATAGTCATAATCATCAATTGAGGTAGACATAAACACAAAATAGCAAATAATAATATTGGTATTATAAATAACATCTATATATCCTCCTAGAAATATGCTAATAATTTATTTACTATTGTTAAACCTGAATCTATCATAATTGCAGTAGCAACAAATGTAGCAACTATACCTATTAATACAGCAAAATTTTGCTTACCTATTATTTTACATATTTGTTCTAATATAAAAGCAGCAATAGCACAACCACCAATTAGAAGTATAGCAAATCCAGGTTTACCTATACCAACAGTTTCTTTCATTAATCCATAAACAGTTATAGCATAACAAGGCATGGGGGTTAGGATAACAAGTAAAAGAGTATAGATTAATTTTCTCATATTATATACCTCCTATTGGGAACATTTTAAATGTGTTTATTAATAATTCAGATAACATATATGATAAAACTATTAATCCAATTATTATTGTAGATATTTGAGTAATATATTTTTGTTTTTCTTCTATAGGAATTCTGTTTATTATTAAATTTGTAAATACCAATGCTAATATAAATGCTATAATTTGTAAAATATTAATACTAATACTATTCATATAAGTACCTCCTATAATAATTATTAATTAGTAATAATTGATGCACAAAAAATTATAAATAATAAATATACTAATGTTAATATAAATTTTTCTTTTATTGTTGCACGGAATATCATTTGAATAACTATTATTGCTGATGA
>Ga0209416_1001237_pt1 | contig 18957 bp, 29 predicted proteins | sample RifGroF1_FD_184001 | JGI IMG/M metagenome (GOLD analysis project Ga0209416, IMG submission 184001) | Groundwater microbial communities from Rifle, Colorado, USA - Groundwater F1 (SPAdes) (version 2) | ecosystem: Environmental > Aquatic > Deep subsurface > Groundwater | place: Rifle, Colorado...
CCGCCACAATCCGGCAGCCTGCTTGTACTTAACTCCAACAACGGCGAAGAATGGGGCATTCTGTCCGCACAACTGGACGCCTTCGATGCTTCGATGGACGGGACAGCAATCAAGAAGATGATAGCAGGCGGCATCGGATTCCCCATGCACTGGCTGGCAGAGCCGGAAGGATCGACACGCACAACCGCTGAAGCAGCCGGCACGCCGACATTCCGAACACTCGAAGAAACACAGGACGACTTCTTCGAGATGATCGTCGAAATGGCGCGCGTCGCGCTCGAAGTCAGATCCAAAATCGACAAGAGCGTCGATGCTAAAGCGGAGATCGAAGTCGGTGGTCCCGACATCACAGAAAGAGACAATGCCACGCTCGCGCTCGCATTAGGCAGAGCATATCCACAACTCGCCGACCTGTTCGACAGAGAAGGGATAGACGATAAGGAATTCCTACGGCTCGTGTACAAGATGTTCGCCGAAGTGTGGGAGAGCGACAAAACACCAAAGATTAAGCGCAAGCCGCTCACAGCACCAGGCGCAGGCGCAGCAGCCGCACCAAATCCCGGCGCGGACGAGACCGATCCAAAGGACGAAGGAGCCGAACCAGGCTAAAGCCAGTAATGCCATCCCCAGGCCCACGCAGACTCACGCCACTCTCAGGCATCGGCATCCGCTATATCAACATCAACGGGCGAAGAGTCGGAAGCGCGCCCCGCCCGTCATCGGTCGTCGGTCGCCCGTCCATTCAATGGGCTTCATGTGTTTTCAAACGAGAGAAACCACAAGAGCCAGAGCCACCAAAGATGGTGCTCTACACTGCAACACCAACCGGTGGATTCAAAATCCTGGTACCTGAATTTACAGCATTCAATGATCCGTGCAAGTAAAGGAGCAAGCACATGAAAAATAAACCCTTACCAATCCTACGTTCCCTGCCAGTCCATGAAAAACTAGACCTGCCATCGCGCGCAGAGATGCTCCCGAAGATCGAGAGCGGAGAGATCGATCATCTCGATTTTCAGGCGCGCGTATACGGCACAGGCAAGAACCGAAACCCCTACGTATTCAAGGACGAAGATTTACACAGCTTCGCCGACAGCTTCGAAGGACAACCGTTCCTCCGCAATCACGACACCATGGACATAGACGCGCGCGACGGCACAATCATCGACTCGGCGCTCGAACCTGCCCGCGCCGGAACGGCAGGCGGGGGCCAGGCATTCAAGCAAACCATCCGCTTGACCACACGCCGCGGAATGACCGATTTCATCGAAGGCAAGATTGACCGCTTCTCAATCGGATGGTTCTATGATGACGTGATGTGCTCCATTTGCAAGCAATCATGGTTTTCGTCCGAATGCAGACATTCCCCAGGCCAAACCTACAAGGTCGAAGGCAAAGATCAAATGGCAATGCTAATTTTCATCAATCCAAAAGGCAAGGAAACATCAGCCGTAAACACCCCCGCCATCGAAGGCACAGGGATCGATCAGCTTCAAGAATATAAATTAGAAGTAGTCGGCGAACTGACCGCCGTTACCCATACAGGCAAACAGCTTGTATCAAATTCAAAGACCAAGGAGGTCTCAATGAAAAGAAAAGTCAAAGTGACAAACGCAGAGGGAGTAGAGTCGGAGATCGAAGGTGAAGTCGTTGAGACTTCCCTGCAAGAACAGCAGATCGAAGCCAACCGCCAGGCAGCCGCGCAACTGCTTGGTGAGACCGAACGAATGAACGCGCTCGAAGCCCAACTCGCTGAGAGCAATGCCGTTCTCGTAGCGCAATGCGAACACCTGCTATCCAGCGGACTCGCATCCTCCAAGTTACCGGAGATCGTGCAGAAGCGCATCCGCAAGGGATTCGAAGGCCGCGCGTTCAAGGCATCCGAACTATCAGAAGCCGTCTCGGACGCGCGCACAGAACTTGCCGCGCTATCGAATGGGAACAACATCCAAGGACCAGGCCGCAGCGTCTACGGCATAGTAGACAGCCGTGATCAATTCCGGCTCGCCGTCGAAGACCTGTTCGGCATGGAACGCTCGCCAGCAGAAGCGAATATAAAAGTTCGCAGGCTAAACGGCATTCAAGAAGCCTATCTCATGGCAACCGGCGATGTGTCATTCATGGGCGGTTTTTACCCTGAATTCGCACTGGTGACCGCCAACTTCCCATCCATCGTGGCCAACGTCATGAACAAGATGCTGACCAACGCATGGAAAGACTTCGAAGACGTGTATGGCTGGTGGAAGAAGATCGTCACCGTCGAACACTTCACGAACCTAAATCAAGTGACATGGGTCCGCACCGGCACGATCGCAAGCCTGCCCACCGTCGCGGAACGTGGAGAGTACACCGAACTACCGATTGGTGACAACAAGGAAACATCCGATTGGGCAAAGTACGGCGGATACGTGCCGTTGACCATCGAAGCCGTGCTCAGAGATGACTTGCGCGCATTTACCCGAATGCCGCGCGAAGCAGCCTTAGCCGGAATCCGCAATGTCTCAGAACAGGTTGCGGCCATCTTCACACAGGCAGCCGGAGCAGGCCCCACCATGAACGACGGCGGAGCACTGTTCAACTCAACCGCACAGACCACAGCCGGCGGACACATCAATCTTCTAACGACAGCCCTCGGCACAGACTACACCGCATGGAACGCGGTTGCAACGGCCATGTACAAGAAAAAGCTCATGGTCAAGAACGCAGCCGGATACTACGGCACAGGCAAGCCGCAAGGACTCAAGCCTTCCATCTGCCTTGTACCTGCTGATCTGATTGCAGCAGCCGAAGCATTGTTCGTGCCGCGTTGGGAAGCGCCCGCGCAGAACGTGCCAGCTACCGCAAGCGTGCGTTGGGGCGGACGCGTTGACCCGATCGCAGTCCCTGAATGGACAGATGCAACCGATTGGGCGGCAGTAATAGACCCCAAACTGCGCCCAGGCGTAATGATCGGAGAAATCTTCGGCGTAGTGCCTCAGATTTTCAGCGCATCGAGCGAGATCGACCCCGCCATGTTCGCTAATGACGAGAGCCGAATCAAGGTCAGACAATTCCTGACCGTCGGCGTCGCCGACGACCTGCCCTTGCACAAGAACAACGTCGCAGGATAAGAGCAAGAACAATTGTATTCACCCACCATTGGACACCTGCTTTCACTGTCCAATGGTGGGAAATAGTCACCATGCCTCCATGAAGGCATGGAAGGAGTAAACATCATGGGTTACGTACATGACACAGCGATGAGTCAATTCATCCCGCCCACAGCAATGATGGGCGTAACAGGCACTTACACACAAGCAGCCGGAGCCGTCACAGGGACGATCGCCCTGCACCGCGCGGCCGCAGCTTCAACGGGAGTCGTCACAATCCCGATCATCCTGCCAAGCAACAGCGTAGGACTCAAAGGCGCATACCTGAAAAGCGTGGAAATCGACTACGAACTCCTGCTTGCCGTAGCAACCAGCGTAACCGCGGCCATCAACAAAGTCACACGCGGAGCCGATGAAGCCGTAGCAGTCGTTTCGTCTGTCACCGTTACACAAAGCCTTGTCGCAGCCACAACCGCAGCTACCGAAGATCAACACAAACTAACGGTCACGCTCACCACACCAGAATGGATAGACAACGATGTCTATTATCTATTGACGCTCACGCTCGTCTGCGGAGGCACCGTCACCGTGGATATTCTCGCAGCCGTCGCGAACTACACTTTGAGATTGTAGGTGTGACATGGGATACGTTCAAGACACCCACATGAGCCAGTACATCCCGCCGACCCTGTTTCACTGCGTCACCGGAACATGGACGAACGCGGCGGGAGCCGTGACAAGCACGATTGCCAAACACGTCGCCGCAGCCGATCAAACGGCCGTCGTCAACATCCCGATCCTGCTACCCTCCAACAGCGTTGCACTCAAAGGCGCATATCTCAAGTCTATAGAAGTGGATTTCGAGATACTCATTGCCGCATGTGACGCGGTGGATGCAGTCATCAACAAAGTTACGCGCGGCGCAGAGGGCGCCGTAGCAGTCGTGGCAGCGCAGACGTTTACCTATGACACCGGCCACGACACCGCAGCCGAGAGAGATGACCTCGATCAACACAAGATGACTCTCACACTGTCCACACCGATCTGGATCGACAATGACGTTTACGTGCTTGTCGAACTCACGCTCAACCAGGCGCTCACCACAACCATTGACCTGTTAGGCGCAGTGGCAAACTTCGACTTGAAAGTGTAGAGCCAGCAATGGATGCAGTCACAAAAGAGATAGCCACGCGCTATCTAAAACAGATCGAGCAGCTAGGCCCCGAAAAGCCCGAACTACTAGACGCGGCGCTACACGGCACAGAGATCATCATCATTCTGTGTGATGGTCGGAAGTTGCGGTTCGAGACCACAGACGATGACGCGCCGCGCCCAACAAGAAAAGTATCAGAACCCTTCGCCTACATCGAAGATGCAGTCGAAGAAGAACAACCAAAACCAAAAAGGAGAAAGACAAGATCATGATCCCCCCATTCGTTTACTCACTTGCATTCTGGCAGGCGTTGGCATACGTAGCCGCCGCGCTCGTCGCCTACTTCACGGACTATAAACTCGAAGCAGGCGTGTTACTCGTGCTCGTGCTCGCATTCCTGAAACTGTTCGGCATTGTGCCCGAACTCAGAGCCAAAGGCCGAATACAATAAGTTTCCTACTCGTGGGCTTGTACAGAATCAAAGTTATCGCAAATAACAAGCCCACGAGCGATTTTCAATCAATTTACGACCCATACTATGCCCGCGCGACAAAATCGCTCAGGGAGCTTCTCCGTGGCACTACGCCTGCCTAGTCAACAGACAGGTGCCAGGACAATTGTAGAAGGCAAATAAACCATGTCCGACTCATTGACCACCCTCATCACCAAGGTCCAGAACATTCTCGGCGATTCGTCCGGCACATACTTCACAAGCGCCATCGTGACAGCCGGCGTTCGCCAGGCGCTCGACGAATTCAATCTCGCCGTGCCAGTCTACGCGGCAGTAACCATCACCGGAGTGAACGATCAATACGAGTATGAACTATCAGACGAAGATAGTTTAGCCACCGATATTCTTGACGTGCTCGAGCAGGGAGACAACCAAAACGAACTGGACATCTCACTCAACTATGACAAGTATTGGGAAGATGAACGTTTATTCTTTCGACTGCGCCAGCCCGAGACCACAAGCAATACCATCATCGTGCGCTACACCAAAGACCACACCATCAACGGACTGGACTCTGCGGTCGAGAGCACCATCCAAGCACAACACGATCAAGTTATCGTTGACGGAGCCGCATTCTATGCAATCACGATCAGAGCCACCGCTCGAGTCGAGACAATAAACCTGTCACAGGATCAATCAGACAATTACCGGGAAATAGCCGGACAATACCAAACAGCATTCAAGGCAGGAATTACACAAGCACAGCGCAGAAGCACGCCCGTCTCCGAACCCGACACGCGCGCATGGAATGACCAGTACCATACATGGGGACAATAGATGCCCAGGACTCTAAACGCCACACTCGAAGCCGCACTCGATAGCGGAAGTTTTCAGCCTTACTTTCTACTGACCGTTCGCGAAGTGGGATTCAGCATACTGGAAACAGCACAGCCATTCCAATTCAAACTATCGGGAATCAACCTTGAAGCCAAATGGGTCCGACAACAAGGCTCAGTCTACGAAGGTTTCAACTATCCACACGAATTGGAATTCAAAATCACGCGCGGCGTGACAATTGCAGGCATAAACTACACCATAGACTCCTCCTACTATTACGGATTGACTCAAGTGTGGGACGGGATATTTCAGACCGTCACCGCCTGCATGCTCAAGGCACAGAAATACACAGCCGCAGCAGACGTAACCTATAAGACGCTCATAGACGCACTATGCACAGCCCAGGGCAAGACGGCAGTATATTACACAGTCGGAGCAGCATGGCAGTCCTATAAATTCCTGGGATCAGGAAAGGTACTCAATCTCAACCGAGCCTATGATGTACTCAATATGCTCAAACAGAAATATCTTATCTTTGCATGTGACAACGGCAACGATCAAATCCTGTTCAAAGCCGTAGGCACAGACGCAGACGGAAGCGCAGACCACACACTGGCAATTGGATTGTTCGAAGAACTCGGCTACGATACAGCCGCGTATAGGCGCTTCCTGTACCGGGACGAAGCCGCAACCATTCACTACGACGGAAACGCCAATGATCCATTATGGAATTTGGGCTACCTGGAAAGTACAGCCAGCCCGCCAGTCTCCAACGTGTCATTCCCTTTCAGACTAAAGCCGATCGCACCCCATCTAAAGTATCTATCATTCGACCAATTCGCATTTACTTTTGGAAACTACCCCAACTCCCTATACACCAACGACTCAAGAAACCTGCAAGTAACAGAGGAATTCAACACCGAATTCAAAGAACTGGCATGGAGGATTATTCTCAATACCTATGATTGGTCACGCGGCACAGAAGGCGGAGCACTACCAGGAACCATTGAAGCCGCCGCGCCATTCACACCGCTCAACACAACCAACTTCGACGGCATCCTAACCACCAACGACAACAACATCCAGGCCGCGATGGAGACCATCGACGACCACGGACACACAGCCAAAGATTTCGCGCTAACAGGAGACATCACCCCCACCGCGCTCAGCGCAGACCAAAACGATTACAACCCCACCGGACTCTCTACAGCATCCGTGCTCAGGCTCGAAGCCAGCGGAGCAGCCAGAAGCATCACAGGATTGGCAGGTGGCACAGACGGACGGATCATTGTCATCCACAACATCGGCGCTACATACGCGCTCTATCTCATAAATGAAACAGGCGGCGGAGCAAGCGCCGCGGCAAACCGATTCGCTTTAGGCGGCGGAACACTGACGATAACCCCAAACTACACAGTTATCCTGCAATACGACAGCACATCCTCAAGATGGAGAGTATTAGGAACAAGCGCAAAAGCCATACAAGGCGCAACAATTGACCCCGCGCTCCTAACTGTACTTACAGATGGTGACATCCTATATTGGAATGCCGGGGATGCAGTTTTTGAAAGAAAAGCACCCGCCACATTATTGTTCAGTGACTCCGAAGGCGACCCCGCCAACATCGGCACAGCCGCAGCCGATGGGACGAGCACATACGCCGCCAGACGCGACCATGTACACAGGCCAGGCGCGTGGACAAGCTACACCCCTACATGGAGTTCAACAGGCACAGCGCCGGCGCTTGGAAACGGAACAATCGCAGGAAAGTATCTACGGATCGGTCCCATCGTGTTCTATAAGATAGCGTTGACATGGGGCAGTACGACCACAGGCGGAACGGGTGCGTGGACATTTACCCTGCCGGTTACAGCCCTTGATACAACAGCCTATTCCGAGCCGGGAGGCGCAGTATTGAACGACGCGAGTGTAGGTCAAAAGATCGGACAGACTCTCAAACTCAACTCAACAACGATTTACGTCCAAACCGACGCATCCCCTAATGGAATAGGCCAGGGTACTGATTTCACATGGACTACCAGTGATAGTCTGTTGATTGCAGGGAACATAGAAGCATAACAAAAAAGAGCTCCCATGAACTGTGACGATCATGGGAGCTAACCGGATCAGAACTCGCGTACTCCTCTCGTTTCGGCTCATCCTCATCCTTCCGCGTACCTGTCTGCGTGCTTCACGCACAGGCAGATCAGGTGGAAGTATAGACGATTATCTATTTGGGGTCAAGAACCATGCTCACGACTAGAAATCTTGTCGAAAGCATGCGCCTTCCACAGTCGGCGCCAGTGATACCTCAGACAAGCAAGATCAAAAGCAGATACTTCGCTTCGGTAGTGCCTCCGCTCAGTTCGGCTTCGGATGGCACGCTCCGGCATAGCCTCCGCAAACGTGCCACCGCGCGCCTCAAGCAAAGTCAAGAGCAAGATTCCTCCTTCCATCGTCGGCTCCGAGTCTCGCACAGGCCGGGGAAGCAAGATCAAGAGCAGATCCTGCCTGTGCGAAGTACACGCACGCAGACAGGCGCGCAAGCCGCCCCCCGCCCCTCTAGAAATTTGTCCGTGCATATTCCCCGAAAAACTCCCTAGCCTTAGCATCATACGCGCGGGCAGCATCTTCCTGAGCATCAAAAGACTCCTCAAAGACACATACACCATCCTTACGCAAGCGCGCGCGCCATCTACCACGATGTCGATAAACACCTTTATAGCCACTGGCATTAGTAAACGACTTTTTCTTATTGCCTTGATTTTGTGAAGTAGTAGCAAGCCGAAGATTCTCGCGCTGATTGTTCAAGCCGTTTCCGTCAACATGATCCGTTTCAACTCCAGCAGGAGTGTTCATAATGACACGATGCATAAAGATAGTTTTTGAAAACAACCCTTCGCCGCGTTGTGCATACCAATTCCACTTATCTTCATGTGCATACCATTTCCATTGAGACAACCATTCAAAATCCCCGTCATCCACAAGAGCCACACGCCCACGCGACAGGGGTATTTGCTTCACTCCCCACGACCCTTCGACAACTTCTCTTCTGCGATCTTCAATGCCGCAGAAATAGCCTTGCCCTCAGACAACTTTGCGTAAGGGGAAAACAACAAACACAAACGATCAAGCCGCGCCTGATCCTCAGCAGTCAAGCGAACGGACTTGGTAATCAAACGCCCAGGGACTTCGTTCTTCTTTTTCATAATTACTCCTTTGCTCATTCGATTTGTATTGCATTGTAAACTAATAGCAACACAAAGTCAAGGACGAGTTTTCAGATAAGCAGATGGTGGCGCTGCGGCGCCAGGCTCACGTAAAGCTCGCCAGTTCTCAAAGAAAACCATAAAAAGCAAAGCCCTGTCTGCTCCTGCATGCCGCAGGCATGGACAGGCAGGCACAGTGCGACATAGGCATAGCCTACTCGAACTAACCACCAGAGCCTGCCTGGGCAGACAGGCAAAGCCACAGTGCGACATGGGGTGAGCCCCACTCGAACTAACCCCCGGTGGGACAGGGGGAAAAGACCTGCCTGAAGGCAGACAGGCATCTACACTGTCAGAGGGATTCTGTTCCTGATGAGTCTGGGGTGTGGAATTTGATCTCGATCTGATACGTTCCCCTTCCCTCAGCCAAGAACGCGGCATCTGAAAAAGAAAAACCAGGACGGGGGGAACAAAAAGCCTGGGCTGGCAAATGATAATCCAAAGCAAAAATGCGCAAGTGTCAAAATACCGGCGTGGTGGCGAACCCGTGTTTGTTTTTTGGTGGATGCTGGCTGTGCGGCAAAACCAAAAGCGCCGCAGGCCATCACCACCAAAACAACACGCCACCACCCGTATTTTGAGAGCACACTTGCCGCATTTTTTCTGCTTTGGGAATTAGCCAGAAATCCAGGCATTTTTGTAGTGCAAGGCAAAGGCAAAGGCAAAAAAAACCTTGCATAATTGTAAACTCTTTTGTATTGCATTGTATTGCATTGTGTGCTACACTGTAGCTATGAAAACATCAATCCAGCAAGCAGCAGCACGATCCCTAATACACAGGGCAATCACAGCGCCAACCCAAACAAAGGCGCAAATCTTGGCGCAGGCAGCAGCCGCCCTTGATCCATCCGTCAACCCAAACAAAGTTCAAGAAATCTGGCTAGCAAAGTTCAGCCAAACAAAAAAGGCAGGTTCATAATGTCAGCATCATTCGAGCATTTCATCTGCGTTCTAGTAATGCGGTTTCTTTCTGTGCTCCCCCTTCCATGGGCGGTGTCCCATGTCTAGCGTTTACTTCGGCGGTTCCCGATCGCTCCCATCATCCCCCATCGTGGGCCAGGTTGTAAAGGCAATTCTTAGTTCCGGCCAGTCCGTTACTGTTGGTTGTGCCACAGGCGCAGATCAGCAGGTAATACAGTCTGTTGGTGTCTCATCGTTTTCGCAGCTTCGCGTGTTTGCAGCCTTCGCTCAGTCCGGGGCCGGTTCCTGGTCGGGTTCAGCCGTCCGCCAGGTTCAGCAGTTCGCAAAAATGGGCGGGTCCGTGTCATGGCTGGCCGGTGGTGGTTTGCAGGTTCCCATGGTCGCCCGTCTCATGTCCCGTTCCGTGGCAGGTCTCACAGGCGCATCCGCAGCCGTCTTTTTTAGTCCTGGGGTTGGCTCGCTCAAAGTCGCTGGTGTTGCAGTAGAGCGCGGCATTCCGGTTTTTGCTTTTTCCAATCCCATGCCAGGCAGCCCGCGCGGTTGTGCCGGTTCCTGGGTCAAATCTCAGTTCATGGGTTTTCAATGCTGGCAGTGGTTGTCCGCGCAATTATCTTTTATTTAGTCACCTGCCTGCGCAGGCAGGTCTTCCGCGAGGCGTTCTCGCGGTTCAATCAATCAATAGGAGAAACCAGCAAATGAGTCCAATCAATACCCCCCCCGAAGGCAAAGGCGCCATCAACTTACGCGGCAGATGTTTCGTGCAGGGCGCATACCGTGATTGTTTGGTGATCGAAGCAAGCAGCCTTTCAAAATCCGCCAAAGTTCAAGTACGCGGCAGTCTGTTTGTTACCGAAGTCACGTTTCAGAACATTGCCAATATTTCGCTAGTCTATGACGACGGAACCATCCTTCAATCGTTCGGAGCGCCGCGCGCAACGAACACAAACTCACTCGCGTTCATTCAATTCAGCCACCTGTCTGCGTGCGACGCACAGGCAGAGGCGATCCAAGAGCAAACATGAAAACCTACTACGAACAACGCTATTGCGACGAATGCGTCCGTGTCCACTGGCTGGAAGTCACCCGCAGGCAAAAGCAAATCTGCCACGGAGAGACCTACTTCCCACACGGAGACCCAACCCACTACACCCGCCGACTCGGACATGGTATAGAAGTGATCGAGAAAGTTTATAACCTGCCGATTGACTGGCAGATGGTGCTTGAAGCGAAAGAGCCAGAGCGCGACCTGTCTGCGTGCAGCGCACAGGCAGAGACAGTAGACCAGTCTCAAGACTGGTAAAGGAAAACACAATGTTTTACTTCACGACATACCAAACATACCTAAAGCAGGAATTCTGGTTCACGGTCACAGAACGTTTTTTTGGAAAAGTGCGATATACCAGTTCGACTTACCCGACCGTCGAAGAAACTGAAACCGCAGCGCGGGAATTCGTCGCATACTACGAAGCAATCGCACGACGCGACGAAGAAGATTATCTGAACTCACTCAAAGGAGAATCCAGCAAATGAACAGTTACGTTTACATCAAAGAGCCAGGACTTTACACCGTGGGGTTTTACGACCCATCCGGTAAGTTTCAGCCAGAGAGCTATCACGCCAGCCAGGAAGCAGCAGCCGAGCGCGTGCACTGGCTCAACGGCGGCAGCGACAGCGACGAAGGCGAAAGCCCCGCCGAGACCATCCGCAAGAACGCCGATGCCAAACGATGGAGTAAATAACATGAACGCCCAACCCATCCAACCCAACACCCTGCTGGACGACTTACACCCGAAACGCTTCCTGCAAGTCTCGGACCTGCTCGAACGCTGGAACGTGCAGCAGTTGACCGTCACGATTTCACGCATGATGAGCGAAGAAACCGTACCCAATCCAAAGGACTTGGATCCCAAAACCGCGGACAAGCAGAACCCCAAAGGGAAGCCGCGCATAGTGATGCAGCCAGTACTTTACTTCAAGACCAAGACCGGCGCAGAATTCCCACGCGGTTATCTGGTATCCGCACAGGTGGACGTGGAGTCATTGAAGTCCGCCACCAGCGCCAGGACAGCCGGCGAAGTGATCGGGAAGAAGATCATTATCACCGTAGGAGAGCACCGGAAGCAGGCCGTATTGAGAATTGCACCGGTTGCACCAGAGCCGGAGAAATAGCCGTTGGCACTCACACCCACCCCTGCCCCAAGGAAGGCAGGGGTCTTTTTTCTGCAAAAATTTTCGAGCCTGACGGCTCGCACTTCGTGGCAAGCGGACAGAGAATCGGGTTTGCTGATAGTTTTGCCTTGGGAGTTGGCGTGTGTGGGCGCTTTCTGCCTGTGCAAAGAAGGTCACCTGTCTGCGTAAGGAACACACAAGCAGAAAGACCTTCGCACGCAGACAGGTCAGCGCAGAGCAAGATCAAGTACACATAATTCGGAGAGTGTCGCCATGGCGCCATGCGACACCGTCCAGGTCCCCCTCTAAAGGCATCCGCTAAATCAGGAGAGCCAGGGCGTAGACGGGGCACGCGTGCCCCACGCCCCTCCCCGTTTTCCATCTGACAGGTTTCTCATAATTCCCTTGACCGCACTTGGAATATTTGGTATATTTGGCTTATGACCAGGACGACACTATCAACCAAGGAAGCGGCGGAGATGCTGGAAGTCAGCGACCAAACCATTATCAATTGGTGGAAAGAAGGGATTATTGAAGGATACAAACTCAATCCATCAAAGAGTAATTCGAAAATACGTGTCTCTAAGAAAAGCATTGAGCGCATACTTAGAGAACGAGCGAACCCGCGAAGTCAGCCAGGCAGAAAATAATGAAACTGCAATGTTACTTTTCCTGCTGATCATCGTCTGGTTGATTGCGCTTGCCTGCAATCACGCAAGCAGGCTGGAATTTCGCGGCAGATAACGAGAGCGCCCCGTGCCTGCCTGTCGGCAGACAGGCTTGAACACGGAGCGCCTTCGTAGGCCATCCGGCCGCAAAGGTAAGAGCCTAAAACACCGTACCTTTACAACCGAATAGACAGAGCGGGTGATGGGACTCGAACCCACGATATCTTGCTTGGGAAGCAAGCGTTCTCAAGTGGGAATAGTTCATTATAAATCCTTTAGGAGCTTCGAAACAGGCAAATACTGACGCATAGAATCTAGCTTCAGGGTGCGGGTGTAGCGATGGATCATCTCTGAATTGTTCCACCGGCCCCCCTCCATCAACACACGTTCAGGAGCACCGTTCTCCGTGGCAAGCACAGCGAAGGTACGACGAAGATCATGCGGCGAAAGTTTTATGCCAATTCGCCGACCCCATTCCCTGACAATCGAGTACAACCCCTCGGGAGTCAGCCCATCCCCCGTAAAAACATTTGTGAATAAAAACCCCTGCCCATCCGCAACCTCGCGATAATGCAGCCAGCGCGCGATATTCTCGGCGGTCTCGGGGGAGAAAACAGCAGCCGACCACTGACCGCCTTTGACGATCACCTGTAAAACGCGCTGATGCAGATCGGTATCTGCCTGCTGAAGCCGGCAAAGCTCAGAGCAGCGCAGTCCCGTATCCAAAGCCACAGCCGCAATCGCCAGATCACGAGTCCCCTTCGACGTATACGGATCGAATGAAGCCAGCAACCGCAAGGCCACATCCGCACTCAAGGCGCGCTGTGGCTTACCAGCAACACGCTTCAACTTCGCCGACAATGCAGGATGACGCCCATACTTCCATGAAAGATATTTCTGACAGGCAGCCAGGGCAACGCAGCGCCGACTACTCCCCCACTCAGGTTTAGAGACAAACTCGATCAATCCAGCAGCCGAGAGATCAGCAGGGACACATTCCGCCAGAAAGCGGAAAAGAACACTTGCATAAGTGCGCTTGGTTGTGTCTGCAAACGGAAACGACGAAAGAAACTCTCTCACTCGAATCACATCGCACCTCCACGACAATCTGCAAAAATGTGCGTGCGAACGTCACGCACGCATTTTTGTAGACAAGACGGAAATTGTCTGGACAAGCAACTAACAATCTCGTTAGGCTTATACATGCCGACACAACGGCATGAGAGCAAAGCCCGCGTCGGGACACGCGGGTACAACAAAAAGTTACTGGTTTCATGAAGGGAATCCAGCAAGGAAAACTCACACGAAACCAGTAACAATCAGATTTTACCATCAACAAAAAGGAATCCAGCAATGACAATTCTACTCACCCTCAAAGACCTGATCTTGAACATCGTCACCTTCGGACTATGGGGACGTATTCAGGGCGCAAAGTCCAGCCGCGTGACCAATGTCAAATACGACAAGTAGAGTACTCGCGGCCATCACGGATTATTGGCGGGAGAATGCCATCCCGCCAACCATCCGCAACATACAAGCAGCAACAGGCTTACGCTCTACATCAGCAGTCAGATACTGCTACATGAAACTCGAAAAATACGGGGAAATCAAAAGAATAAAGAGCAAGCCTGTGCCGCTCTCAATCTATCTACTCTTGTGTCGCCATGGCGCCATAGAGCCAAAAGGAGAATCCAGCAATGCAAAACCAACCAGCAAGTGACAGCGGAATCGGGCGATTCTTCGCCGGAGCAGGCAAAGTAATAATCGCCTTAACCGTGCTCGCCTTTCTCGGATTACACACGCTAAATTTCTTCGCGTGGACGTTTCCAGATGAGCAAGCCATATACCGACCACTCGGATTCGGACTGACAGGCGGAGCCTTCATCGCCTACATCCTGATCTTCAAGTTTATGGCAAAGACAGACCTGCAAAAGTTCGTCTCCATGTCCATGATCCTAATTTGCGGGATCGGCGAACTGGCAGCCGCAGGCTTCGGGATGCAAGTCGAAGCCTATACCAACGCAGGGATAGCCTTCACGAAGGAAGAAATCGACATCATGATTTGGGCGATCCGCATACTAGGCGGAGTCCATGCAGTCGCCTTAGTGCTCGACTTCATCGGCGACGACATCGGCGCAGCATGGAAAAGCAAAGGCACACCCATCAGCGAAACTGTATTCGACCGCAGAGTCGAGAGCCGAACCTACCCAGCACAAGTCCCCTCCCCCATCACCCCAACCGTGCCCCAGGTCACGACCCCTTCCCCTTTTCCGACTCCAAGCGAGTAACGCAATTGACTCAAGGCTTGTGGATGCAAACCATCACCAGCAGGGACGGCAGCAAGCGCAGAGCCTTTTGCCTGTCCTGCTTGAAGGAAGGCCGGGACTGGATCGGTGGAGAGTTGTGCAGCCACATGAAGGCAGCACAGGAGCCGGTAGCGCCGGAAGCAACACTGGACCCCGCTTCACAGGCAAACGCCAGCCCATCGTAATCAAGACTTGTGCCTGTTGCGGAGAAGAATTCGAGACCCATTTCGTAAACCAGAAATTCTTGAACAGCCGCCACAGAAACCGCTACTACCGGCACAAGTGAATGACACGTGTCAACTTAAAAGGAGAAAACAGCAATGAACAACCAGAAAGTCGAGACCTGCATCTGCCTCCACTACATCGGCGACAACGGCCCATGCCCCAGGCATGGAGACCTGTCTGCCGATCCACAGGCAGAGACAGGTCGAGAGAGTCAAGATGAACCAAAGCCAACTACTCCAAAAAGCCAAGCGCCTGCTTGAGTACAGGCGCCGGACATCACGAGCACCACGGCTGGACGATGATCTCATTACACAGACCAGACTCCGCAGGTTGATAAAGGTCGTCAGACCTAACCGGTTCATCCGATGGTTTCGGAAGATGATCAGAAAATAAAAACGCTCTCGCGCGGTCAAAGCCGCGCGAGAGCACCATGAGCAAAGGAGATTCTACCATGAGCGTCAAAACAATGTCATTAGTCCTCGAAATGGAATGCCCAACCGAAATAAACGGCTTGTCATTTAGATCAAGTACTAAATTCGTGCTCGCCATGTACGCAGACCACGCCGACCACAACGGGCGAAACATCTTCCCAGCCATCCTCACCATAGCCAGGAAAACGGGACTCGACGAGCGCACAGTCCAAAGACTAACGCGCCAACTCGAAGAAATGGGCGCGCTTGTAGCAGACGGACAAGGCCCAAAGGGTCAAAACCGATGGTACATCCCAGGGGCAGGGGGTGGCATGGTGTCACCGGTGACATTTGAAAGGGGTGACATTCCTTCGGGTGACATTCCTTCGGGTGACATTCCTTCGGGTGACATGGTGCCACCCAATATTAAAGACTCACCCTTAGATTTACAATATGTAAATAATATAGATTTTGGGATGATTTGGGCGACACTGAAAACCGAACTACAAAAAGAACTGACCGGAAGCCAGTTCACAAAGTGGATCGAGCCGACAAAAGCCGTCGCCTTTGACGGAAAGATTTTGACAGTCGAAGTACCAGACAGCTACACAAGCGATTGGCTAACCACACGGATAGCAAAACAGGCTCAAAGTAAACTGACTGGAATTCTCGCAACAGATGAACCAATCAGGATAAAGTTTGTCGTGCCGGAGGCAGTCCAATGAAGATCATCCCAATCGCGATCGCGATCGCGATCCTTGCATCCCTTGCCTGCATGACAAGCACCATTCCGGCAGACACCGCCACAAAAAGCGCCACATCAACACCCACGCAAACAGCGATAGTGCATGCCAACAATGACGAACCCGCCAGCGGAACAGTTTTTGAGATCCCCACCGCCGCGCCTCTCTGCGCCACCGTGACCGCGATCCAATCCCTCCATCTTCGGGACCAGCCGAACGAGCGAGCGCAGGTCCTGGCTTACCTTCACAATGGGGAGCAGGTTAGAGTTATTGCATTCCTGCCTGCGTCCCGCGGACAGGCAGGCGGGCAGTGGTGGAAACTCAGCACCAGCCAGGGCACCGGCTACGCCAATGCGAAATACTTACGGCTTGCGGAGTGTGCGCCGTGATATGGAGACCCAAGCCAGGCACACGCGTAGAACTGCATTATCGGAAGTCCATGCGCACAACGTGTCCACATCTAGCCCGCGGAACAATCATCAAGAGTGGCGGAAAGAAGATCATCAACGCCTTGGTGTTTCTTGATGACAATAGATTTATGATCGTCCCACGTGGAAATCTAGCGGAGTGCAAACCATGAGAAAAGCAGTCATCGCTATTCAATACGGAGCACCACATTTTCTCGCTACTTGCAATAACTGTTCTTGGGAGTATACAGATCATACGGACAAAGAAACAGGCTACAAAGAAATCCGAAAGCATGTTAGAGAATCCGGTCATGAAATCCATCTTGAAAAAGGCGTTCATACAAATTACCGACCTGCCTACCAGCAGGCAGGAGAAGAATAGAACCATGATAAAGCCGTCCATCCATCCCGCCACGCCGCGCCGGCTCAAGACCGAATTCCGACGGGCGCGCTGGAATTTCCAAACACTGGCAAAGACACTGGGTGTAAACGTGTACTACGTGCACCGGCTCATTCGCTACGGCGAACAGCCGACAAATGCCAACATCCGCAAGATGCTATTCCTGCCGAAGTACCAGCGATCACACACCGCCAGAAAGAGCGAGCCATTGCCCCCTCACGTCAAGTGGTGGAGATACACTCTCGACAAGAAAAGCCGAAACCGGATCGTAGAAAGGCTATACAACCATGCACAACAAATCAATCATACGCCATCTACTCGTTAGAACAGAGAACAGCCCGGACACCAAAGAAAAGTACTTCGCCTTGTGCGGCGCTGTTGCGTCAAGTGATGACAAGCGCACAGTCTCAGCCAATAGCGAAAAGGTTACGTGCCCGACATGCCTGTCTGCCACCACAGGCAAGCGCCTCCTGGACATCACCGGCCATACATCAGACTTGGATGAGGCACTCACCGAATTCGAGAACGTGAAGGAAGCCGTGGGCGAATTGTTCGACGAGAACCAGGCACTTGCAATTCTCAACCGACGCATGGCGTTGACCATCGACTTCGCCGTCAAGGCAATGGACATCGTAGAGCGGGACGCGGCAATGTTCATCACACCGAAGGCCAGGAAGTGGATCGAGCAATTCAGGGAGCAGTACGGTAAGTTGTCAAACACCATTTCTCAATCAAAGGAGATCATCGAAAAATGAACATGCAGCCCTACACATTCACGATCAAACTCACACCGCGCCGGCAGCATTACTGCATCGTGTCCATCGGCGCAGATATAATCTACGTCACCCGCAAAGCCTACACATCAAGCGAGCAGGCCACAACAGAAGCCAGGGAATACCTGGAAGAACAACAGGAGTCCAGCCATGCTAACCCAACTCATCAACCAAATGATTGACGAAACACACCAGGGGAAACCGGCCAAGCGCGCGCTCAAACAAGGCTTGCACGTTTCCATCCTACAAAGACCAAATGCGTTCACGCTCATCATCGCGCGCGATAAGGTATATCCATCAGAGCAGGAATGGAAAACCGTGCTCAAACACTGGCCGTACCATGTGGAGCATGTAGAGCCGAGTAGAATTGTCGACAATGATCGGCGCATGGCGCTCAAAGCCGAAATACCAACGGCGCGCACGATCCAAGCTCAGATGTTCTAGCTTTAGGAGTAACATCATGGCAGACGTTGAATTAGAACCAACAGAGCAACCCATCACCAACCGAACGCGCGTCATCCTGCAAGCTATCAACAAACTCGATAGCAAGCATCTCGACAGGCTCGAAACAACGCTCAATGAATTACAGAACGTGAGCGAAGCCGTCAGAGAAATTCAAAGGCATTTGGGCCTGGCTACCGTACAGGCAGGTATCAACAACACATGGCGAACTGCCGTTATCCGCGCACTCAACCAATTCCTATCCCATGTCGATCCTAATTGGAAAAAGAACCATCAATAAAACTGTGCGTGCGCACGTCACGCACGCAGTTTTATTGATGAAAGGAAATGAAAATGTCAGAAAATAATAATACCTGGGCAGTTGTCGAGTTGATGGGACACATCACCATCGCGGGCAGTATCACTAAGCCGGGCGAATATGGCGGCCTTTGGCAAGTTGATATTCCCGAAGGCGAAACATTCCGAACCGAATTTTTCGGGAGCCAGTCAGTCTACCGCATACGCATCGTAAGCGAAGAAATCGCTCGCGGCTACGCAAGACCAGGCCATGAGATCATCGAATACGATGCCCCAATCATCACGCGTGAAGAGCATCTAAACGCAATGCAGCGCGCACAGCAAACGCTCGATTATCTACGTGATGAAAACGATGAATTGAAGCGCAGACTTACAGC
>Ga0209416_1001240_pt1 | contig 18923 bp, 21 predicted proteins | sample RifGroF1_FD_184001 | JGI IMG/M metagenome (GOLD analysis project Ga0209416, IMG submission 184001) | Groundwater microbial communities from Rifle, Colorado, USA - Groundwater F1 (SPAdes) (version 2) | ecosystem: Environmental > Aquatic > Deep subsurface > Groundwater | place: Rifle, Colorado...
CTATGAATTACTAAAAGGAGGACTTGAATTATAATTCAAGTCCTCCTTTTAGTAATTCATAGCAGAATCTAATGTTAAATATAAGGAATAATATATATATAAATATTAAATAATTATTTTTATAACATAAAAATTTATGATTTATATTTTAAAAAATATTTTTGCATTTGAAACATATGAGAAAAAGTTCTTAACAATAAATAAATATAATTATAATTATATTTATTTATTGTTAAGAACTTTTTCTCATTTAATTAAAACTATTAAGATTATTAATTATGTAAATAATAATTTTATTGAATATATTATTATTTTAAAAAATAATATAAATGATTTAAAATTTTTAAATTTTTTAAAAATTTTAAAAACCAGTTTACTTTTTAAATATAAATATTTAAATGATTTAACATGTTCTGATAATTTAAATTTATTAAATAAAACAAGCCGATTTTCACTTTTTTATATTTTACAAAATATAATTACAACTTCAAAATTAATAATTGTAAGAAATATTGATAAAATAAATTTTATTAATTCAATTACAAGTTTTTATAATTCAGCTTGTTGGGCTGAACGAGAAATTTTTGATTTATTTGGAATATTTTTTATTAATCATCCAGATTTAAGAAAAATATTAACAGATTATGGTTTTTCTGGATTTCCATTATGTAAAGATTTTCCATTAACAGGTTATTTAGAATTGCGTTATTGTGAAGAATTAAAATGTATCAAATATAACAAATTAAAATTAATGCAAGAATATAGAAATTTTAATTTTTTATCACCATGGCAACAATATTTAAAATTTAAAAACAATGAAATTTAATAAAATTAAAAATTTTTTAATTAATTTTGGTCCACAACATCCGGCAGCACATGGAGTTTTACGTTTAATTTTAGAATTAGATGGTGAAACAATAAAATTTGCCGACCCTCATATAGCTTATTGCATAGAGGAACAGAAAAATTATTAGAATATAAATCTTATTTACAAGGAATTCCATATTTTGATAGATTAGATTATGTCTCAATGATGTATCAAGAATTTACTTTTTGTTCAGCAATTGAAAATTTAATTGGTTTAACTATACCAGAAAGATCAAAAATTATTCGTGTTTTATTTTTAGAATTAACACGAATTTTAAATCATTTATTAGCATTAACCACACATGCTTTAGATGTTGGAGCTATGACTCCTTTTTTATGGGCTTTTGAAGAAAGAGAAAAATTAATGGAATTTTATGAACGAGTTTCTGGAGCACGTATGCATGCAAATTTTATTCGTCCAGGAGGTGTTTTAAATGATATATCACAAGAATTATTAGATGATATTTATTATTTTTTAATTCAATTTCAATCAAATTTAATTGAATTTGAAAATGTCTTAAATTATAATAGAATTTGGAAACAAAGATTAATTAATATTGGTGTAATTTCGTTAGAAACAGCATTAAATTATAGTTTTTCTGGACCTTTATTAAGAGGTTCAGGATTAAATTGGGATCTTCGTAAATTATTAAATAATGATATTTATGAATCATTTCAGTTTGATATTCCAATTGGAAAAAAAGGTGATTGTTATGATCGTTATTTAATTAGATTAGAAGAAATTAAAGAAAGTATTAAAATAATGATGCAATGTTTAAATAAATTAAATTTAGGTGGAATTAAATCAAATGATAATAAAGTCTTAGTTCCACAAAGATTTTTAATGAAAACAAATATGGAATTATTAATTAATCATTTTAAATTATACACAGAAGGATTAACAATTCCTGTAGGTCATATTTATTTTGCAACAGAAGCACCAAAAGGAGAATTTGGAGTTTATTTAATTAGTAATGATACTAATAAGCCTTATAGATGTCGTATTAGAGCACCAGGATTTTATCATTTACAAGGATTACATAAAATGAGTCAGGGTTATAAATTAGCTGATTTAGTAACTATTATTGGAACATTAGATATCGTTTTTGGAGAGGTTGATCGTTAATTTTTTTTTTAAGGGATAGTTTAATAGGTAAAACTTTACTTTCATAAGGTAATTTTATTGGTTCGAGTCCAATTTCCGCTAAGAATGAGGTGGCTGAGTGGTTTAAAGCAATGGTCTGCTAAACCATTTTTCGAAAGGAAATCACGGGTTCAAATCCCGTCCTCATCTCTTTAATAGTTAATTTAGCTTTATTTGTCTTTATTTTTTATTTTTTTTTAATAAAGTTAATTCATTATTAATTATGATTGTTAAAGCGAACAATAATAAAAAATTAAGTAAAAAATAAAGGTCAAATAAAGCAAAATAATAATTAATTAATTATTATTGTTGAAGTTAATAATAATAAAAAAGTATAGTTTAAGAAAAGAAAAAAATGTTTATAAATTTAAAGTAAAAATACAGTATAATATTTAGATATATAATAATATAACGTTTATAATTAGTTGATATGAATGATTTTTTAGTTAATTTAATTTTTTTTTATAATGATTTTGATTTTTTTGTATTATTTAATAATACATTTTTTTTAGTAACTTTTACTTCATATTATTTTGGGATAAAATTATTTACATTATTATTTATAGCACAGGTTTTAATAATAATATTTGTTAATTTAGTTTTTGATAAGGTTATTAACTATTATTCATTTATTCCTAAAAAAAATAGTCAAATTTTTTTTGAAATTTTTGTATCAGGTTTTTATAATGTTGTTAAACAAAATTTTGGAGGACATTATCCTTATAAAAATTATTTAATTAATATTTATCCATTATTTTTTACATTATTTTTATTGATCTTAATTTCTAATTTTTTAGGTTTAATTCCTTACGGTATTCTATTACCTCTTTAATTATAAATAATTTTTTATTATCATTTTCTTTTGTTGTTGGATTAACAATCCTTGATTTTCAATTCAAGGAATACAATATTTAAAATTATTTGTACCTTCAAATGTACCAACCGTTTTAATTCCACCATTAATTGTTATTGAAATAATTTCACATATTGCAAAAATTTTTAGTTTATCAATTCGATTATTTGCAAATATTATGGCTGGACATATTTTATTACATATTTTAACAGGTTTTATTTTACAACTTTCAAAAATTAATTTAATTTTAGGTTTTTTTCCATTTGTTATTGTTTGGATTATTATTTTTTTAGAATTTGGTATTACATTTTTACAAGCTTATGTTTTTATTGTATTATTAACAATTTATTTTGAAGAAAATTTGGGATTAAGTAAAAAAACTTATTTAGCAATCAAAAATATAAATGGTCTTAAAAGTAATTATTTTTTTATTAATACTAATTTTTATAATGAAGTTTTTTTTTTTTTAAATTTAAAAAAAAAAAAACTTTTTAATTAATCTATTATCCTATTATAAGTATGCAATTTTTATCAATTAAAACAATGTTTAAAAATGATACGAAGTACTATACATTTAAAAAAATAGAGCATGAAGTCTTGCTCTTAAAAAAATTAGACGATAACAAAATTTTTTATAATAATACAATTTATGACCGAAATTTTTTTTATTATCATAAGTTAGAGGGTTTTATGGAACAAATTTATGAATTAAGAGATGAATATATTATTGAAAACCTTGATATGATATTTCTTCGTTCACAACATAGATTGTCCATAAAACAAAGAATAAAAACACGTATAAAAAATACTTTTAAATTTATAAAAGGGCCTTTAAGATCAATAAAATCTATATTATATTCGAAACGAAATAAGAATTTGGATTTAGTTGAACCTTTAATTAATTTTATTGATTATGATCCAACGAATTGTGATGAGATTACAGGTTTAGTAAAAGACCAATATGATATTTTAGTTACTGCATATAAATATGAATTTGAGTATCTTTTAGATTTTGATTTATTAAATCCAAAAATAAAATTAGAAAAAAATTCTTTTAAAGAAATAAAATTAATGAAAGATTTTTTTTATGATTGGTTTTATGTTCTTGGTTGGAGATGTATTAAACCAGTACAGTTAACGTTTGCAGAGCCATTTGAGTGGAAGCATTATGAGGATGAGAAGAGTAAAAATATGAATTTATCTTATTTAAATAGAACTGTTATTACGGATCACCGTGAGGATGTAATTTTTAGAAATAGATATGATCATCCATTTGATGTAGGAACACGTTTTAAATTAGAATGGATAGAAGATAAATATGATGAAAAAAAAAAATTTGAAGAATTTGATATTAATTGTAAAACAAATAGTTATTATACAAGATATATTGCCTATAATGAAATTTATAACAAAGATTATCCAGAAGAGAAAAAATTTAAAACTGATTTAATTCATGATTTTACAGAAGAAGAAATTCAAGAAAATTATGAAAATATGATCAATACAGAGCAACTTGCTTTAACTAGATTTAATTTTGTGATGTTTAATGAAAAAAGAAGAACAGCTGTTTTGGATTTTTTTAAAGAATTAGAAACTCTTGAAGTTAGCCGAGAGAAATTAGTTTATGATTTTTATTGGAATCATGAAGTTGATAGTCATATGGAGTTAAATCGTGAAGTGGATACAATATTATATGAAGTATTAAATAATCCACGTTATCTTTTAATAATGCCATTAGTAGATGCTTATTTTGACGTTTTTCGTAGTAAAAGTTATTATGATCCTCGAGATGATAGTTTTGGAACTCCACCTTGGCATGATAATGGCTGTCATAGAAAATTAATGAAGTATTTAAAATATTTTGAGCTTTCGTATGAACGTCAATATTTTTATGCTGAAAAAACGTGGTTAATAGATGATTATATGGAGATTGAGGATGTTGAATGGGATAAAGAATATGAAAAGGAATGGCATGGTTTTATTCTAGCATTAGGTACTTTTATTTTTTTAGTTGGTTGTACTTGGTATGTTCTTATTTGTTGGTTTATTGCTTTGGATGCACCTTTGTTAAATAATTATTTTGGTAATCTTGTTGACCCTGAATATGCTGCATTTTTAAAATCATTTGTTTATGATCAAGGTGATGAAAAATTGCGACAAATGTTTTGTCCAGAAATTTATTATGGTTTAGAACTAAGACGTCCTCGTGCTCGTACTAAATCAAAACGTATTCTTTTACCTTATAAATTTTATGAACCTAGTTATTATTCTTATAGTAAATACAGAGCTCATAGGATGTTACCAAACACAATATTAGATGAACTTTGTTATAATCTTGATGAAGAAGATTATGGTCTTTATGACTTGAATCGTAAATTGGATGCGTATGGTAAAAGTCATATGTTTTGGCAAATACGACTTCCGCTTATTGAACCGGATTATCCGTGGGATAATGTGATACTTCTTTCTCCTTTAGAAAAACTGAGACGTTTGGTTCTTCGTATAGCAGCTTTTATTGAGAAGAAATTTGATGCTTCGCGTCGATCTTCGGAATTTTGGGATGCTTATTGGATATTTTATGATACATATTTAAAAGAACATTGGGAGCCTGTTATGGCTTATTATAAAAGAGTTAATATAGCCTATATAGGACTTCAAAAATCTATTAAAGCTTATTTAATACAAGCTAAAGATTTTATTATAGAATTTTTTAAAAAACCAACAAATTAATTTTAATAAATATGTTTTTTGATAATATTATTTTATTTTTAAATGTTTTAGAGCAATTTGCTATTAGAGTAACAATCTTTGATTTTAATATTGGGGATATCATTAAATATGTAAATAATTCGTTTTTTTTAACTGATGGTAAGGATTTTTTTGATAGTTCATTATCACAAGGTGGTCTGATTAATGAATGTAAAAATCCAAATGTTATTGTCCGTAATCAATTATCTTTAATTGATCAGAAATTGGATAATACTAATCTTATTTTCAAAAAATTAAATTATGACCACCATTCTTCTTCTTTTAATTATATTTATGGTTAAATTAATTCAACGTTTTTATAATTTTATATATAAAAAAAAACAGTTAATTAGGCATAAGGTCGCACCTTTTAAAAAAAATCCTATTGAAAGTATTTTTGATTTAATTTTAAACATTATTGTAAAACTTGGTATAACATTGGTTTTTTTTATTGTTATAGGTTGGTTTGTTTATAGCTTTATTACTTGGGGTTATACACTAGGTTATGATGGTTTTGTAAACTTAGTAACCTCATTTCTTTATAATGCTCCTTTTAAGTTATTAAATTTCTTAAAAGACTCTTATGGTTTGATTTTCGATTTTTATACAACGACATGTAATAAAGCATACATATACAGTCAACCACCTCAAGAACCAGTATACATAAATGCGGCAGAAGCATATCCTGATAAGCTTAATATTTCTAAAATAAGTAAATATTCGTGCTTACCAATGATGGTATTAAATATATCTATTGCTATGACTTTTTATACTCCTGTGGTTTCAGAATTAGCTATTGTTTATACGGTGCTTCGTGGTTTATATATTGGACTTTATGTGATGGTTGATTATCAGGATATTTCCAATTTCAATGTAAGGGTAGATACTTATAATGCTGCTGTATTAAAGTGGTACGAAGACTCTTTATTGATTTATAATATGCAAAAAGCTGCAGAGATGCCAGAGCCTATGGAAGAATTTTGTTAATGTTGTTATAAGTTATTAATTTTTTTTATTTTTAATATTTAAATAATATGTTATTAGTTTCTCGTACTCTTTTTACTAAATCTTTAAAAAAATTTAATACCAATTCATCTAAATTAAAACAATTTGGAAAAGCTATTTTAAATAATCATGGTTATGTTGAAACTTTGTCGTCAGGAATTATTAATGCGAAGGGATTAAATAAGGTTGCATCAGGAGAACTTGTTAAAATTTGGCCTAGTAATATTTATGCTATTGCGTTAAATTTATCAAATACTGGTGTTGGTTTAGTTTTATGTGGTTCTGATACTGTTGTTAATGCAGGAAATTTATTAGCTCGTACTGGTTCATTAATTTCAATTCCAGTTAGTTTTCAAAGTTTAGGTTTAGCAATAAATCCGTTAGGATATAAATTAGGTCAAAATGTTTTATATACAAATTCATTAATTAGAAAACCTATTGAAGCACCAGCTCCAGTATTTCTGCAAGACAACCAATTTTTGAGCCATTACTTACAGGATTAACCATTATTGATGGATTAGTTCCTATTGGACGTGGTCAACGTGAATTAATTATTGGTGATAGACAAACCGGAAAACTTCTATCGCAATTGATACAATTTTAAATCAAAGTACTGTTATTTGTATTTATGTTAGTATTGGTCAAAAATGTTCTAGTTTAGCTCAAATTTTTACTAATTTATCAAAAGCAGGTAAATCAAAAAATGCTGTATTAGTTGCAGCAACAGCATCTGATCCTGCACCATTACAATATTTAGCACCATATTCTGGATGTACTTTAGCTGAATTTTTTAGAAATTTAGGTTTTGCTACTGTTATTATTTATGATGATTTAACCAAACAAGCAACAGCTTATAGACAAATGTCATTATTATTAAGACGTCCACCAGGACGTGAAGCTTTCCCAGGAGATGTTTTCTATTTACATTCACGCTTATTAGAACGTGCATGTAAATTATCAAGACAATATGGAGGAGGATCATTAACTGCTTTACCAATTGTTGAAACACAAGCTGGAGATGTTTCAGCTTATATTCCTACAAATGTTATTTCAATTACTGATGGACAAATTTTCTTAGATTCTGAATTATTTAATCAAGGTATTCGTCCAGCAGTTAATGCTGGATTATCAGTTAGTAGAGTTGGATCAGCTGCACAATATCCTGCTATGAAAAGTTTAGCAGGTAAATTAAAATTAGAATTAGCACAATATCGTGAAATGTTAGGTTTTATTAAATTCGGATCAGATATTGATGCTGCAACAGCAAAATTAATTCATAGAGGAGAACGTTTAGTTGAAATTTTAAAACAAACTAATAATAATCCATATCCTATCGAATTACAAATTATTTTAGTTGCATATGGAACTTCAGGATTTGCTGATTCTTTTAGTATTGATAAAATTAATTTATTACGTTTAATTTCTTTTGATCTTATTAATTTAATTTATGGTGATTTAATCTTTTTACCTTTACGTCATATTCTTAAATATTTAGTAGGACCAGAATTAATTAAATTAAGTGATTTACTTACATCATTATATTTAACAAAACCATAATCTTGTTTTTTTTATTATTTTATTTTTCCTTTTTTTTTTTGGGAATAGTTTAATAGGTAAAATCAAGATTTCCAAAATCTTTGATAAAGGTTCGAATCCTTTTTCCCTTGGCTTTTTTATAGTTATTAATATATTTAATTTAATTTATGAAATTTAGTAAACATTTTTATTATCCATATTATTATATTGAAACTTTTAATGGGAGTTTAATTTCTGTATTTTTTTTAGATAATACTTTTCATTTTGAAGATGAAGAGGATATTTTTATTGATAAATTTTCAATTAAAAGAATAAAAAAAAGTAAAAAAGTTATTGAAGAGGCAACTAATATACAATTAGAAAATAAATTTACAAATTTTCAAATAGGTTTAGTTGATGATTTTTTTTTAGAATTTTTTAAAAAATAAAATAAATATGAATTTTACTGTTGCAGATAAAATTAAGAGCGGGGGTTTATTAGAAGCTGGAGAATTTAGACGTTTAAAAGCACATTTTGTTGGATTTTTAAATAAAAATGATAATAGTAATATTGCATTTGATGTTAAAATAAAAAAAATATTAAAAATTTTTATTAAAAGAATTAAATTAGTTAATAAAGTTATTGAACCTAAAGAAAATAAATTAGTATTTAAACTTGCACAGGCTGAATTTGCTAGTTATGAAAAATTTGCTATAACTAAGTGTCTAGACTTAAATAATATGCATCTTTTTCAATTTTATTTATATATTGATGTTAATGTCTATGAGGTACATATATTGTTAACTATGCTGTTTCCAGTGTTGAATCAACTTGATGATGTTTATAGAAGATTTCTTGATCTTTTTAGAGTGAGAGAAAAATTTTATAAATCTTTCTATGTACCAAAAAAAAATAAAGTAGCAACAAATTTAAATCAAATAATTTATTCTGTTCAAATTTTTGATAAAATGATTAAGTTAATTACAAAAAGTGTTTTATTAAATTCTAAATTTTTTTTTTTAAATAATATTAAATACAATTATACTTTATTAAAATTATGTGATAAAACAATGAAATTAGTTAATTCAATTTTGCTTTTTTGTTTATTATGTGATATAAATATTCCTTATTATTGTTTTCATTCTGATCTTTCAATAGCAGGAAATTGTCGTATGTGTTTAGTTCAATTAGATACTTCTTTAAAACCAATAGCTTCATGTGCTGTTAGTATTGGCATAAATTCTACAATTTATACTAATACTAAAATTATTCAAAAAGCACGTGAGGGAGTGTTAGAATTTTTATTAATAAATCATCCTTTAGATTGTCCTATTTGTGATCAAGGAGGAGAATGTGATTTACAAGAACAATTTATAACTTATGGAAATGATAGAGGACGTTTTTTAAAACTAATGATTTAAAACGTGCTGTTAATGATACAGATTGTAATCCATTTATTAAATTAATTTTAACAAGATGTATACATTGTACGCGTTGTGTTAGATTTTTAAGAGAAATTGCAGGAAATTATTCATTAGGAATGTTAGGTCGTGGTCAATTATCAGAAATAGGTTTATATACTAATAATATTTTAGTAAATGAATTAAGTTCAAATATAATTGATTTGTGTCCGGTTGGAGCATTAACAAATAAAAATTTTGCATTAAATTATAGAAGTTGGGATTCACATTATATTGATAGTATTGATATTATGGATACTTTTCTTAGTTCAATTCGTATTTATACTGATAATTTAAAAATAAAACGAATTTTATCAAATTATAATAATAATTTTGATGTTTATTGGATTAGTGATAAAAGTCGTTATTTTTTTGATAGTTTAAAAATACAACGTTTAACATTTCCATTAATAAATCAAAAAAAAAAATTAATTGGTAATTTTTTGAAAACTGATACTTCTTTTTTTATTAGTAGCAGTTGGAAAAATATTTCGAATTATTTAAAAGATTTTATAATTTTAAATGTTAAGAAATTATTAATTAAAAGTATTGTAGGTGATTTTATTGATATAGAATCATTACATTTTTTTAAATATTTTACATTTAAATTAGGGTCAAATAATTTAATTAATAATACAGAAAATAGTAATATAGAAATCAAATATAATTATGTTAATTTTGATCAAGAAATTAATTATATAAATTCTTCAAAAATAGGTTTACATAATTATGATTTTTATATTTTTTATAATTATAATTTACGTATTGAAAATCCAGTTTTAAATTCTAAACTTCGTCAAAAAGTTATTTGGTTTAATTTTAATAATTTATATTTTTTTGGTACAAATTATAATTTAACGTATAAATATTATCAATTGAGTAATACGCATACTGATTTTGTAAATTTTCTTTTTGGTAAACATTGGTTATGTAATATTTTATTAAAATTTAATAATATTGCTTTTTTATATGGTAATACAATTTTTAATGATTTTTTTATTAAAAATTCATGGTCATTTTATTTAACAAAATTAAATTTAATAAAAAAAAAATTGTTTACTTTTAAAAAGAAGCAATTTGATATTTTTTATTTAACTTCTTCCATTACAACTATATCGAGTTTTGATTTATTATTTTTATCAAAATCAAATTTTAATAATATAAGTAATTTAAATAATTTAAATTATTATATTGGTTTAAATCAATTAAATTTTAAAGTTAATAAAATGAATAATTTAAATTATTCATTTAAAAATTCTTTTTTTATATATCAAAATTCGTTTTTTGATACTAATTTTAAATTTTGTAATATTATGTTACCTGTTTATACATGTTTTGAATTAGAAAATCAATATTTTATTAATTGTATGGGTCTTGTTAAACAAAATATAAAAGTTGAAATTAATTTAGAAGAATTTTTAAAAAGTAATATTGATGCTTTAAATTTTATGTTTAAGATAATAAATTCTAGAAAAATTATAGATAAAATAAAAATTAATTTAATTGATAATTTATTATATTATTTATATTTTAATTTTCGTCGAATTATGATTCAGAAATTTTATTATAAATTTTTATGTAAAAATTTTTTTATAGTTAAATATAAAAATTTTCATTTTATTTCTATTAATAAAAATTTTTATAAATCAAATATTTATTGTTTTTATTCAAAACAATTAAATATGATGAGTAATTTATTTTTTAAAGAAAAATCAAATTTTGAAATTTAATATTAGTTTATGTATACAGAAGTTTTTGATTATATTGAGTATATTACAAATCAAGCGAAATTATGTGAATTGAATGATTTATTTGGTCCAACCCTACCAGAATTTGGGTTTATTATTTATATATGGTATTTTATTCGTAAATTTAAAGGTTTTTTTAGAATTTAAATGTTAGATATTATAAGTAATTTCGTTTTATGTTTTTTTAAATTAACAATTTATTTGAATTTTTATGTTATAAGTTTGATAGTTCCATTATTAATTTCTGTAGCCTATTTAACATTAGTTGAGCGTAAAGTTATAGGAGCTTCGCAAAGAAGATTAGGACCCAATATTGTAGGTTTATTTGGTTTAGGTCAACCTTTAGCAGACGTTTAAAATTATTTTTAAAAGAAACAATATTACCAAGTAGATCAAATAAAATTATATTTGTTTTAGCTCCTATTATTGTTTTTTTTTGTAGTTTATTAAATTGGTTAATTATACCATTAAATTATGGTGTTGTAGTTGCTGATTTAGAATTAGGTATTTTATTTTTTTTAGCTATTTCTTCAATTAATGTTTATGGTATTGTTTTAGCAGGGTGGTCAAGTAATTCGAAATATGCTTTATTAGGAGCACTTAGATCAGCTGCACAAATGATTTCATATGAAGTTTCAATTGGAATTATTCTTATTTCAACTTTATTACCAATTGGTTCGTTAAATTTGACAAATATAGTATATTTTCAAGAATCTATTTGGTTAATTATACCACAATTTGGTTTATTTTTGCTTTTTTTTATTTCTTCATTAGCGGAAACTAATAGAGCACCTTTTGATTTACCTGAAGCGGAAGCAGAATTAGTTTCTGGTTATAATGTTGAGTATTCAGCTATGGGATTTGCTTTATTTTTTTTAGCAGAATATTCAAATATTATAATAACATGTGTTTTAACAACTATAATTTTTCTTGGAGGTTGGACATCATTTTTTTTTGTAGGTAATACGCTGTTTTTTGTATTAAAAATTTTATTTTTATTAATTCTTTTTATTTGGGTAAGGACAACATTTCCACGTTTTAGTATGATCAATTAATGCATCTAGGATGGAAAATATTTCTTCCTTTATCATTAGGCTATTTAATAGTTAATTTAATAATTTCATTTTTTTTTATTAATTAATAAAAAAAATTAAATGAATTCATTTATTTAACGCTTTTTATTAATTTTATTTTTAATAATTCTATAGAATAAGAAATGTTCGATACTCGTAAGCCTAGTTTTAAAAATTTTATTCCATATTTAATAAGATTTTCTTATTCGACAAATCATAAAGATATTGGAATGTTATATTTAATGTTTGCAGCATTCGCGGGAATTATTGGAACTTTATTTTCTGTTCTTATTAGAATGGAATTAACTTTACCAGGTAATCAAGTTTTATTAGGTAATCATCAATTTTATAATGTTATTGTTACCGCACATGCAGTTATTATGATTTTTTTTATGGTTATGCCAGCATTAATTGGAGGTTTGGTAATATTTTTGTTCCAGTTATGATTGGAGCACCAGATATGGCTTTTCCTAGATTAAATAATATTAGTTTTTGGTTATTACCGCCTTCATTTATTTTATTATTAATTTCTTCATTTGTTGAAGGAGGTTCAGGTACTGGATGGACTGTTTATCCACCTTTATCAAGTATTGAAAGTCATTCAGGAGGTTCAGTTGATCTTGTTATTTTTAGTTTACATTTAGCAGGAGTTTCATCATTATTAGGAGCTATTAATTTTATTACTACAATTTGTAATATGAGATTACCTAATATGACTTGGAATCGTATTCCTTTATTTGTTTGGGCTGTTTTTATTACTGCTATATTATTATTATTATCATTACCAGTTTTAGCAGGAGTATTACTATGCTTTTAACAGATAGAAATTTTAATACAACTTTTTTTGATCCTATTGGAGGAGGAGATCCTATTTTATTTCAACATTTATTTTGGTTTTTTGGACATCCTGAAGTTCATATTTTAATTATTCCTGGTTTTGGAATTATTAGTGAAACTATTTCATTTTATTCACGTAAAAAAATTTTTGGATATCATAGTATGGTTTGTGCAATGTTAGCTATTGGTTTTTTAGGTTTTATTGTTTGGGCACATCATATGTATACTGTTGGTTTAGATGTTGATACTCGTGCATATTTTACAGCTGCTACTATGATTATTGCTGTTCCAACAGGAATTAAAATTTTTAGTTGGTTAGCAACTTTATGGAATGGATCAGTTTTATTAAATGTTTCAGTTCTTTTTAGTTTAGGATTTATTTTTTTATTTACTATAGGAGGATTAACTGGAATTATTTTATCTAATTCAGATTAGATATTTCATTACATGATACCTATTATGTTGTTGCACATTTTCATTATGTATTATCAATGGGAGCAGTATTCGCTTTTTTTGCGGGATTTTATTATTGATTGAAAAAGTCTTAGGTATTCGTTATAATAATGTTTTAGGTAATATTCATTTTTATTTAACTTTTATAGGAGTTAATTTAACTTTTTTTCCTATGCATTTTTTAGGTTTAGCAGGAATGCCACGCCGTATTCCTGATTATCCTGATATTTATGATTTTGGAATTATATCGAATCTATTGGTTCTATTTTATCTGTTGTTGGAATGATTGTATTTTTTTTTATTTTTAGTAATTTAATTACAGAAAATAATAAATATATTGTAAGAGATTTAATTAGTATTGGTTATTTACCACGTTCATTAACAGATTTTAATAATAAATTATTAACTATTAATGATCATTTTAATTCTGTTAATAATTTTGATCAATTTATTTATAAAACTTTATAATTTTTATGTTACACTCTGAGAAAAGACATCCATTTCATTTAGTTGATCCTAGTCCATGGCCATTATTGGCATCATTTAGTGCTTTAACTTTAACTTTTGGAGCAGTTTTATATTTTCATGGTTATAATGATGGAGAACAAGTTCTTATTTCAGGTTTTATAACTTTAGTTTTAGTTGCAATTCTTTGGTGGAGAGATGTTATTCGTGAAGCTACTTTTTTAGGAAATCATACTTTAAAAGTTCAATATGGTTTAAGATTTGGAATGTTATTATTTATTATTTCAGAAGTTATGTTTTTTGTTTCATTTTTTTGGGCTTTTTTTCATTCAAGTATTTCTCCTTCAGTAGAAATAGGTGGCGTCTGCCTCCACATGGAATTATTACTTTTAGTACATGGGGTGTTCCATTTTTAAATACAATTATTTTAGTATTATCAGGTTTTACAGTTACTTGGGCACATAAAGCAATTTGTATTTCAAAATTTGAACAAACTAGAATTGCTTTATTATTAACAATTTTTTTAGCAATAATGTTTACTAATTTACAAATTTGTGAATATATTGAATCATCTTATAATATTGGAGACGGGATTTATGGATCTGTTTTCTTTTTATTAACAGATTTCATGGTTTTCACGTATTAATAGGAACTATTTTTATTATTGTTTGTTATTTTCGTCATTGTTCTTGTCATTTTTCTTCTACTCGTCATTTAGGTTTTGAGATGAGTATTTGGTATTGGCATTTTGTTGATGTTGTTTGGATTTTTTTATTTTTAATGTTATATTGGTGGGGAAATTCTACTGATGATTTAATTTTTTTAATGAAATGTGCAATGCCAACAAAATTAGAACCGTTAGCAAATGAACCAATTGTTTTACGTAAATTGGCTCTTGACGGTGCTTTTTATTTAAAAGCAATGAAATAAATATAAATGTTATTTAGAGCATTAACTAGATTAGTAAATACGAGATTTTATTTAGATGGATATATGTCTTTATTGAGCGCCAAAATTTCACCTTTTGTAAATGATTATAGTAGATTTTTAGAGCTTATCTTTAATCTTTTAATATTTAAACCTTTAGTTGAAATAATTAAGTTTATTTCTTTTTGTTTAAATATAACTTTTTTTATTTTATCTATTTTAATAAAAGCAGCTAAAATTGCTTTTCGTTTTACTTTTATAAAATTACCAGCAATTATGATCTTATTTTATGTTTTATTTGATTTTATATTAACTTATCTTTTAATCGAATTTGTTTTTATGTTTGTATCAGCTTATCTTTTTTCATTTAAAATATGGCTTAAATTACATTATATTGAATATAAAGAAGCATTTTATTATGATATAATGGGGTATCCCGGTCTTTATGGTTCGTTTGCTATGGAAATTTATCCAGATGAATATCAAGACTATTTAGATAGTTTTGAAAAAATACCAGCACCAGATTTAAATGTTTATTATCCTATGCGATTTGCATTATCATCTGTAATGATTAGATTAACAGGTGTTATTTTATCAATTTCATTTATATTTATTTTATTTTTAAATTTTACGAATTTATTTATACTTGTTGATTCTAATTTTAGTGAATTAAGAAGAACTTTTTGTTATAAGATGATAGAATTATTTTCTCATTATCGTCAGTATTATATTAAATATTATATTAATAGTAAAAATTTTGATGATACTTTTTTTTCATTAGTAAAAATGATGTGTAGAATAATTTATACAAAAATTAAAATATGTTTTAATTATTTACTTGTTGCTGCGTATATTCGTTTTGAAATTTTTGAAGAAATTTTTGCAATTAAATATTTCATTTTACATTTTTTTTATAATTTTTTTAGTTATCTTTTTGTTTTTATTTTTCCAATTCATTTTTATTATGTTCTTTATCATTCATATAAAATTATTTCAATTAGTAAATATATTTTTTTATTAATTTATTTTTTTTTTAAAGCTCTTATATTTGTATTAAAAAAAATTTTAATAGTTTTAAAAAAAATTTGGGATATATTTTATCTTATTTTAACATCAGAAGATCCGGATGCTGAAAAAAATACGCATATACCAGAAACAAAATTACCAGATTAAATTTTAAAATTTAGTTTGAGCGGTAAAATATAGTAGAAAAAATTGATTTTTATAAAAAATAAATATATATATTTTGTTAATAAATATAATAATGTATTTAATGAATATCTAGATATATTTTGATAAAAGACGTTTATTATGACGAAAAGATTTATGGTAAATAAGACTAAATTAATATAAATCGTTCTTTTTTTTGAAAAAAAATTTAATTAAATAGAAAAAACGTTGTGAATTGAAACATCTTAGTAACAATAGGTAAAAAAAATCAATAGAGATATAATTAGTAGTGGTGAGCGAAAATTATTTTAAACTATTCAATTATATTTAATTTATCAAAATATTATATACTCACAGATTAGGTTGCGTTATAATAAGTTTCCACAGAAGGTAATGAGTCCTGTAAAAAAATAAAAAAAGTTTCTATTTCATATTAGGTACTATGGTAGAGCTTTTAAAAAAGAATTAATTGAATTAAAAAATTTGAGTAAAGCAAAATTCATTTTTTGTTTGAATAAGGGAGAACCATCTTCAAAACAAATAAATATTTAAATATATCAATAGAGAATAGTACTGTGAAGGAAAGATGAAAAAGAACCTTTATAATATATATGGAGTGAAATAGAACTTGAAATTAAATACATAAAAGCGATTGGAGTAACTTTAATAAATGTTATAACAATGTACCTTTTGTATAATGGGTCAGCGAGTTAATATAATTAGTAATTTTAAAGTTTTTGAAAGATTTTAAAAGATAGCGAAAGCGAGTTTTAATTAAGCATTAATTAATTATATTATTACCCGAAACCGGATGATCTAAACATGTTTAGATTAAATAATAAAATTTTATATATTTTTATAAAAATTTTATTTTAATTTTATAAAAATTATTTATATTTGATTATAATGGATCGAACTCGTGTATGTTGCAAAATACTGGGATAAAATGTGTTTAGGGGTGAAAGGCTAATCAAATTCGGATATAGCTGGTTTTCTACGAAAATTATTTACGTAATGCATTAAAATTTATAACATAGGGTAAAGCACTTGATAACTAAAGAAAGGGGTCATTAAAAACTTCGCTGATGTTTCTTAAACTTTGAATATATGTTATATAATAATTTTAATAGGCAGATTATGAGTGCTAAGATTCATAATCAAAAGGGAAAAAGCCCAGATTTTAAATTAAGGTTTTTAAATTATAATTTATGGTTGAAGCTTTAAATATATAAAGACAGCCAAGAGGTAGGCTTAGAAGCAGCCATCCTTTAAAGAAAGCGTTCATGCTCAATGGTCGAGTATTTATTTAAGCAGAAATTTGTGAAGCTTTAGTTATATACCGAAATTAAAAAATTTTGTAAATTGGTAGTAGAACGAATAATATTAATTTTATAAGAAAAATTGTTAAATTTTTTATTAAATTTATTTTGAGAATGTTGACATGAGTAACGAATAAATAATGAGTTAATTTTTATTATCATTATCACCGGAAATCTAAAGGTTTCAATGTTAAGTTATACTTCGTTGAGTTAATCGGTCTCTAAAGTTATTATTGAAAAATAAAACTGATGAGAATTTTTTTTTAATATTAAAAAAAAAACTATTAAGAGAAAATTAAATTATTTAAAAGTAATGTGATTTTTTAATATATTAATTATTTAATAATTTAATTCAAGAAATATCTTAATAATAATTAATAATTAATAATTTATTATTAATTATTAATTATTATAACCGTACTTAAACCGACACAGGTGGATTAGTAGAGGATACTAAGGTGATTGGAAGAACAACTTTGAAGGAACTCGGCAAATTAATTCCGTAACATTAGGAGAAGGAATACTCATATTTATTATTAAATTGATAATTAAAAATATTTATAAATATGAATGCATTTTAATTTAATTGTAAATTAAATTTGTGTCACAGAATAGGGTGTAGCGACTGTTTAATAAAAACACAGGACTTTGCTAAATAGTAATATGATGTATAAGGTCTGACGTCTGCCCGGTGATGAATAATTAATAGGAGAGATATTTTGTTAAGTTTTCAATTTAATAAAATGTTTTGAATATAAGTGTCATTAAACGGCGGCTGTAACTCTGACGGTCCTAAGGTAGCGAAATTCCTTGTCAATTAAGTATTGACCCGCATGAATGACGTAACGACTTCACCACTGTCTCCAGAGTTGATCCAGTGAATTTGCAATTTACGTGAAGATGCGTAATATTTACGGCGGGACGGAAAGACCCCGTGCACCTTAACTATAATTTTATATTGAGAGGGGTAATTTAATATGAAGAATAATTAGGAGTTTATGATCTATGTATTTTTTTATACATTAGGGAGACGTCTGTGCTATACTAGTTATTAAGTTAGTATCTTTTCTAATTTTTGAGAAAAAAAGTGTATGATTGGTAGTTTAGCTGGGGCGGCTTCCTCCAAAAGAGTAACGGAGGAGTACAAAGACAATTTCAATTTAATGTCAATTAAATTTGTGAGCGTAATGGTATAAAATTGTTTAACTGTAAGATTTACAAATCAAACAGAGATAATCGTTCGTCATAGTGATCCAGTAACACAGAATGGAATGGTTATTGCTTAACGGATAAAAGGTACGCCGGGGATAACAGGCTAATTGTCCTTGAGAGCCATAT
>Ga0209416_1001246_pt1 | contig 18807 bp, 21 predicted proteins | sample RifGroF1_FD_184001 | JGI IMG/M metagenome (GOLD analysis project Ga0209416, IMG submission 184001) | Groundwater microbial communities from Rifle, Colorado, USA - Groundwater F1 (SPAdes) (version 2) | ecosystem: Environmental > Aquatic > Deep subsurface > Groundwater | place: Rifle, Colorado...
GTGTCGTTCTAGCCAACTGAACTACTCTCGCATGGTGCCGAGACCCAGGTTCGAACTGGGGACCCTTTGTTCTTCAGACAAATGCTCTACCAGCTGAGCTATCTCGGCATTCACAAGATGATAACAATTAAAGAAGAAATTTTCAATTATTTACTATTCTTAATATCTTTTCCTTAAAATCATTCTTACCAAAATTCTTAGCATATTTAGATATCTTTTCGTAGTTCCATTTCTCTTTTCCAAACCTCTTAAAAACTTTCTCAAACTCATCTACTTCCATGACATCAAAAAACAAACCCGTAGAACCCTTCACCAAACTCTCTAGAATTCCACCACCCCTGTAAGCAAGTACTGGAGTACCACACAACATAGCCTCTATGGGAAAAATTCCGAAATCCTCAACCCCACACTGTACATATCCAGACGCTTTCGAGAGAAGCTTCCATTTCTTTTCGTCCGAGATCTTTCCTAGAAATTGTATATTCTTGTACTTCCTGTATTTCCGTTTTAATTTTCTCTCCATACTACCGGTACCAATAATCTTTAGGTTAAAACCTAGTTTACTTGCACATTCAAGAAGGAAATCTCCTCCCTTGTTTGGTTCAAAAGGAGCACCAGATACAAAATATTTTTCTCTCTCCGTAAATATCTCCCCCGTGTAATTATCTACTGGAGGATATACCACATGGCCAATCTCTCTTCCCCAATACTTCTGTGCACGATCCTTAGTGAAGACGGAGTTGGCAATTATAGTATCTGGTCTGTTACAAGCAGAGGTATCCCACACCCTCATTTTGTTTAGAATTATGCTGAATATGAATTTGAATATCCCAAATTTTTCTCCAACTCTTCTGGTATACACATCCTTCATATCCCAGGCATATCTCATCGGAGAGTGAAGATAGCAGATATGTTTACAATAAACAGGGGTTATTGCGCCATGGGCTACACTTGAGCTAAGGGATATTACTAAATCATAATTGGAGAAATCGAACTGCTCCATTGCAAATGGCCAAAAGGAATATGTGTATCTATATATTCTCTTTATAAATGGGATTTTATTTAGAAAAGAAAAACATACTTTTGCTCGGTTAATCTTTTTTGAAATATCTTTCTTGTTTCCGAACAGCGCGTAAATATCTGCTTGAGGATATATATCTAGGAATTTCTCCAATACTCTATTAGCGCCACCCATACTAAAAAGAGATTCTGTAACAAATGCTACTCTATTTTTCATAGACTATGATTGTACCTTTACCCTTTGTAAAGTCTCTTGGCTTAGAAAAAACCATTAAACCTCCAAAAATTAGGAGAACTACGCCACCGATTAGTATTGCTTTGTCGAAAGGAATGGCTGTATTGATAGGGTTGTAAGTCTTCGCCCCTATTTTAAATATCGCAGATTCTGGTTTTACCTCAAGGATATTCGTTGGAGGGCTACCATCTATTAACATTACACTTTGGAAGAGATTGTCTCCGTTGTCAAATTCCCAATCTAATTTTGTAGTACCTGGTTTCACTATATCAAAAGCCAATCTAGCCATAACGTCTGGTTTGGAACCGGTCTTGTACAAAGTTCCACTCCCAGATTGTGTAAAACCCGTTAACATTACTACTCCATTTTCATTGTCTATCGTGCTTTCATCATTTGGCCATTGCTCAAAAAGAGCATTGTTTCTCTCTGCCTTATCAAGCCTGAGATATGCAGGATCAAAAGTTACAACAAACCTTGCGGAGGTTAACTCCTCTCCACCACTATCAATTAACACATCCACCAAGAAACCCTCTTCTTTGTTCACTACATCTCCACCATCGGGATAAAAAGAAAAAGTTGGTTCTGAAGCAAGAATGTTTTTTGCAGGGAAAAACATTAATACAAAAAGGATTACTAGCAATTTGAATATTCTACTGGTTGTCATAGTTAAAATATTACCATAATATATGAAGGTATGGAAAATCTAAAAATATTATTACTCGCGATAACACAGGGCGTTTCTGAGCTTATTCCTGTATCAAGTAGTGCCCATCTAATTCTTCTTGGAAGATTAATCAATATCCCCGTATCGACTTTAATGCTAACAACTCTTCAGATTGGTACAAGTATAGCTATTATCGTCTTCTTTAGACATGAACTTTTCGATAATTTCTTCAGCAAGAGAAAACTCAACTTATATTTAAAAATGTTAATTTCAATTATTCCAATTGGGGTAATTGGGATTCTCTACGAGCACAAGGTTGAGGAGGTCTTGAGATTCAATTGGATAATTGCCGTTTCATTAATCTTCTGGGGTATAGTGATGATTCTTGTTGATCTATTTAAAAAGAACACACCACAAAAAAAGATAGAAAATATTACACTGAAGAATTCAATTATTATTGGTCTTTCACAAATTTTGGCGTTAATTCCTGGAACTTCAAGATCTGGAATAGCCATTCTCGCAGGAATAGCCACTGGATTTGATAAGTACAGTGCATTGGAATATAGCCTAATATTGGGAGTACCTATTTTAATTGGTTCTTCTCTCTGGGAAATAATTCGCTCTGTATTCATACAAAACAATGACTTTAGCTATTATTCAGATCCTTCTTCCTTTATTAAATTAGGAATAATATTCATAGTTCCATTTATAGTTGGATCTTTATCATTAATAGTTCTTTCAAAGATAAAAAAGGAAAAATGGCTATTAACATTTGGTATCTATCGAATAGTATTGGGTGTTTTAATTCTTCTCTTCCTATAACACAGCCCTCAAATCTACTCCTGTCATATTTGCTGGGATTTCCATCCCTATTAATCCTAAACACGTTGGGGCAATATCTGCGAGTAAACCAGTTTGCCTTGCATTTGGACCTGTTCCTATCTTCAGTATTGGAATTCCAGCCTTAGGATAGACCTCTTCCATATCGTTTAACAAAATCAATGGTACTGGATTGTTTGTATGTGCAATATCTACTTCTTTGGTTACCCTGTTAATCATGGTTTCGCAATTACCATGATCTGCAGTAATTACAACTGCTCCTCCATTTGCCAAGGTTTCTTTGGCAATCTCTCTCACACATTCATCCACTATCTCGTTACTTTTAACTGTAGCGTTAAAATCTCCCGTATGACCGACCATATCTGGATTAGCAAAATTCATCATAATGAAACTGTACCCATTAGTTGCGACATCTTTAATCCTTCTTACAGCCTCATCTCTTATTAATAGAGCACTCATCTCTGGTACCTCAGCATAGTTATCTACTTTTGGAGATGGAATATTAAAAAAGTCCTCTCCTTCATGAGGAGCCTCAATACCACCATTAAAGAAGTATGTCACATGCATATACTTCTCCGTCTCAGATATGTGTATTTGCTTTTTACCGTTCTCCGAAAGATGTTCTGAAAGGGATTTTTTAACTGGTAAAGGTGGAAATATTACATTCGCAGTTAACCCCTCCTCATAACCAGTCATTGTAACGAAGTAGATATTGTTTGGATAGTTTCTTCTGCTGAAATGTGTGAACTCTTTTTTTACAAATACCTTTGTAAGCTGTCTAGATCTGTCCTCTCTGAAATTCCAGAAGAGAACTGCGTCCCCCTCTTTGACCATTCCCACAGGCTTACCCTCTGTATCTACAGCTATCCTTGGTTTAAAATGCTCGTCATCCTCTCCCAGGGTATATGCTTTTTGAATAATTTCCCTTGGGTCCAAAAATGCCTCATCTGCTATGCCAACCATACACTCGTATGCAACCTTTGTCCTCTCCCATCTACTATCTCTATCCATACCATAGAATCTTCCCATCATACTAGCAATCTTTCCAATTCCTAACTCTGCCATTTTTTCCACAAGCTTGCTCACATACAGATATCCCTCCTTTTGTGGTGTATCTCTACCATCAAGCATAATGTGAATGTATGGATCAATACCATAGATTTTACAAATTTCTAAAATTGAAAAAAGATGTTTAATATGTCCGTGGACACCAGCCGCACTAAGTACACCTGTCAAATGTAGCCTTGAACCTCTATGTCGAACAAGACTTAACATCTCCTTAATAACAGGGTTTGTATCTAGTTCTTTTGCAGATATGGCATCATTAATTCTTGGTAATGTTTGGTAAACTACTTGACCTGCTCCAATATTCAAATGACCAACCTCAGAGTTTCCAGCTTCCTCAGATGGAAGTCCTACATGTGTTCCAGAGGCATGTATGAGGGTAGAACGACCATATGTCCATACAGTATCTAGAAATGGTGTTTTGGCTGCTAGTACAGCATTGCCCTCGGCGTCAGGATGTACACCGAACCCATCTAGAATAATGAGTGTTACAAATTTCCTCACATCTAAAACCCTTTGGGGATCCTCACCATTCTTAAATTGTTTCTTGAATATGTTCATTTGGCAGTAGCTATAATTTGAGACCTTAACTATAATATACCGTAATGGTAGATTTACGCAAAAAAGATATTCAAAAATTAAGTACAGATCTCTTAGATACAATAAAGAGTTTAGATCTAGAAAACAAGAGAGAGAGATTAATCAAGCTTCAAAATGAAACTCTTAAAGAGAATTTCTGGAGTGATTCCGAAAATGCAAAAATAATCATGACAGAAGTTGGACAACTCCAAGAGGAAATAAATAATATAGATTCTCTAAAAGGAGATATTAATTCCCTAGTGGAGATGTTTGATTCCACTAAGAAAGAAACAGAACAAAACAACCTCATAGAAGAGTATGAATCTCTAAGAGAAAAGTTAGACAAATTCTCTCTGATGAAATTTCTCTCTGGGAAATATGACAGCGCAGATTGCCTTCTCTCCATACATGCAGGCCAGGGAGGAACAGAAGCCAACGATTGGGCACAAATTCTCTTTAGAATGTATACCATGTACTGTGAGAAGCAGGGATGGAAATACAATGTACAGAATATGGTTAAAGGAACCGAAGCAGGTATATCCACAGTCACAATCTCAATCACAGGCAAATATGCATATGGAAACCTTAAAAAAGAAACTGGAACTCACAGATTGGTACGAATATCTCCTTTCAATGCACAGGGACTGAGGCAAACTACATTTGCAGGTGTTGAGGTATTACCCATGATGGCAGAGCTAGACAAAGAGATTGACATACCTGACAAAGACATAGATTTTAAAGCTGTGCTCTCAGGTGGCCCTGGAGGACAGAGTGTAAACAAAACATCTTCTGCCGTTATGATTACACACATACCAACCGGAATAACCATTCATTCGTCAAATGAAAGAAGCCAGGCACAAAACAGACAAAATGCCATGGGTATTCTGAAAGCTAAGCTCTGGAGAATCAAACAGGAAGAAAGAGTTGATGAAATATCTCAAATTAAAGGTGACTACAAAATTGCTGGATGGGGAAACCAAATTAGAAATTACATACTACATCCATACAAATTAGTACGAGATTTGCGTACTAACATTGAATCTTCAGACCCTGAGAGTGTCTTAGATGGTAACTTAGAAAAGTTTATTGAAGCGCAAATAAAATTGAAGTAATATATATGGTATGCTATACAATTAAATAAACTGTCTAACTCTGCTCATGTTACTTTTTGATAAAGTTACAAAGAAATACAACGAACACATAGTTGCACTTGATGATATAGGATTCAAGGTAGATACAGGAGAATTTCTCTTTTTAGTTGGACCATCTGGAGCGGGTAAAACAACTCTGATGAGACTATTAATAAGAGAGGAGATCCCTACTTCCGGAAGCATATTCTTTGACAAAATAGAGGTCCCCAAACTTCCCACTAAACTTCTCCCAGACTACAGACAGAGATTAGGTATGGTATTCCAAGACATTAAATTGCTGGAGAACAAAACCTTACTAGAGAACATAGAGTTTGCCCTTGAAATTCTTGGTAAAGAAGACAAAGAGATTAAAGAAACTACAGAATATCTTCTTGAGACGGTTGGATTAGAAGATAGAAGAAATCTCTTCCCAGCACAGCTTTCAGGAGGAGAGAAACAAAGAGGTGCAATCGCAAGAGCATTAGCAAATAATCCAGAGTTATTCGTTGCAGATGAACCTACAGGGAATCTAGACCCAGATAATGCATTCCAAGTTTTAGATATACTGCGAAAGATTAACAAATCTGGTACCACAGTCATGGTTATTACACACGACAGAGATATTGTTAATGATATGAAAACCAGAGTAATAAGAATAGATAAAGGAAAAATCATTGGAGATAGCCAGGGCGACTATGACCATCATAAAGCACCAAAGAAAGAAACTGTAGAGATTAAAAAAGAAGAGAAAGCTGAGATTAAGGATGAGAAACTTAAAGGGTTAGATGCAGAGATTCTCGAGATACTTAACAAAGCAAAGATAGACAATATAGATATGGTTTTGAACCTTACTAATTCAGATTTAGATAATCTAAAATTCTCAGAAGAACAAAAGGATTCTTTAGAGAAATACTTAGATAAATATTTAAATAATAAAGAAGAAAAAGATGACTAAAACAAACAAGATAATAGAGACAGCAAAAAAGAATGTAAAAAGAAACAGATGGCTTTCTCTTTCGACAATATTTGTATCTACAATTGTATTAACCATCTCCTCCTTTTTCATTAGTGCCGCTATCCTTGGGAGAAAGGCTGTGGATTACTACGAGCAGAAAGCTCAAGTAATAATCTTTTTCAAAAAGGAAACAACTGAGACTGACATACTACTTCTTAGAGATAAACTTTTTGATCCTGAATTAGTTGAAGATATTACATATGTATCTCAAGAGGAAGCTTTGAAGATATACCAAGATGACTTTGCAGATAATCCAGATTTGATCTCTACAGTAACTGCAGATTCTCTACCACCAAGTTTAGAGATAAGGGCAAAATCTGTAGATAATCTTCTTACAGTTATTGAGAATATAAATATCGAAAAGCAAACAAACCCCAATATAGATGAGGTTATGTATTTTAAAGATGTTGTAGAGAATTTAAGAACTCTTTCAAATATCATAAATATAGGTGCTGTTGTTTTAATCTCTGCACTGTTAATCATCACTTTTTCTTTAATTAGGATTACAATTGGCTTCAATATCAACTCACACAAAGAGGAGATTCAGATTATGAATTTAGTTGGTAGTACAGATAGCTTCATAAAGACTCCCTTCATAATGGAGGGTGCTTTCTACGGAATGATGGGTGGTTTGCTTGCAGCTACCTTAATCCTTGTTCCTTGGTATACTGTAATTATGTATACACAGGGGACAGATTTTGCATATTGGTTAAACCAGACTTTGACAGATTTCAATTTAGATTTTCTTAGAACTGTAAATATTGCTTTCGTACCGATTTACTACATAATACATTTGGTATTTGGTGGTTTAATAGGTATGTTTAGTAGTATTAGTGCAGTTAAGAAGTATTTACAATAATGAATAAAAAGACGTTTGTAAAAACATTAATAATACTCCTTTTTGTTACACTTTCTTTTGTGTTGTTAGCTAAACCATATGTAGAAAAGACATATGCAGTGTCTTGTCCTGCGGGAATGACTTTACAAGCATGTCTTACATATCTGGAAAATGAGCAAGAGAAGCTCGAAGAAAAAGAAGGTTCAATAAGAAATAATCTCCGTGATGAAGAATATCAGCAACTATCCCTTCAAGAGAAAATTAATTATATTACGAACCAAGTAACTCAGACAGAAAAGGTTATAAAAACACTGGAAGTCGAAATTGCAGCTACAAATATTGAGATAAAGCTTTTCGAAATAGATATAATCGAGAGAGAGGATTACATCTCTCTTTTAAAACAAGAAACAGATATACTAGAGCAAACAGTAAATCAAAGAATTACAGAATCATACAAATATTCCTTTGTCGGACCATTAGAGATATTTTTAGATGTAAAATCTCTTTCATCCGCTCTCAGAAGAACAAAATATCTAATTGCTACAAGAAGCCAGGATATTGTCTCACTAGAGGAATATTCTTTTAAAATAGAAGATCTGCGCAAACAAGAAAATGAATTGACAATAAAGAAAGCTGATTTACAAATTAAAAGAAATTCCATAGAAGAGGAGAAACTTAAACTGGCAAGCGAGAATAAAAATCTAGAAGCTCAAAAGAATGAAAAGAACAAACTACTTGCAGAATCAAAAACCAGAGAATCAGAATATAGAAAACAATTAGCAGAAGTGTCGAAAGCTATCACACAAACAGATAATGCTGTTATACAAGTTATTATGCAATTATTTAATAGTGGACAGTTAGGTAACGGAGCAAATGTCACAGCAGGAAATTATATCGGATTTGAAGGACATACAGGTTGTTCCTTTGGTTCACATCTGCATTTTGAGATTAGATTGGCTAATGGGCAAAAGGTCAATCCTTTAGATGGTTATCTCTCATATTCTGGAGGATACGTTAGAGCTGGTTCTTTAAAAGCCCCTATGGATAATGCTTATCTTACCCAAGGTTATAGACCTTACTCACCTTATTACCATTATGCGATAGATCTTGTACATCTAGATGATAATTTTAATAGGTATACTGTTAAATATGGAATCTGTCCAACCGTTGACAGGATATTAAATGAACGAAAAGCAAGTGGTCTTTCTGACTACAATAAAGCTTATTTGAGGGGAGAGGGTAAGCCTGTCCGTGCTGTTGCGTCAGGAAAGGTCTATTACGGAGTAGATCTTTATGGAGGGAAATGGGCGCTAGTAGTACACAAATCAGATCAAAAGAAATCTTTCTACCTTCATCTTAAATAAATTACCTCTTCCACATTTCTCAATATTCTGCTACACTATAGCTTAATAAATTCATATATGTCCTCTAATGGCAAAAAGTTCCAAAACGGCTACAAAGAAAGTAGTAAAAAAAGCCCCAGCAAAGAAAGTAAAGATCGTAATTAAGAAGCCTAATTTTTCTAAGATTAAAGACTTAAATCTTAAACCTGTAGGAAAAGTAATTGGCCTAATATTAATCATTGTATCTGCATTTGCATTAATAGACTTAGCAGTACAGTATTTAAATAACGATTACAGTGTAGCTGTAGTAGATGGTTCAAGAATATCTAAATCTAAATGGCACAAAACATTAGAGAGTGCATATGGTTCTTCTGTTGCACAGCAGTTAATTGATGAGCAGATCATCAAAGCAGAGGCTAAAAAAGCAAAGATAACCGTTTCTAAAGAGGAGATTGACCAGCAGATTACAGATATTGAAACAAGTTTAGGTGGTAAAGAGGCTTTAGATACAGCATTAGTTGCAAACAATATTACATTGGAGCAATTAAAAGAGCAGGTTGAATTAGATCTGTTATCTACAAAGATACTTACACCACAGATTGAATACACAGAGGATGATGTTAAGAGTTTCTTTAACCAATACAGCGATGTAATATTCCCAGATGAAACAGCAGCTTTGGAAAAAGGTGCTAAGTTAGACTTTGACCAATACAAAGCAGAGACAGAAGAGGTATATATCCAACAGCAGGTACAGAGTAAACAGAGTTCTTGGTTAACAGAGGTAGAAGCAAATTACAGAATACAAGATAACTCTGTAAGTAGACCAAGATATGGATTCTTAACTACTACAGTAAATATCATAAACAACTTACTAGAAAGTACTAAGAAAGCAGAGTAATCTGAACTGGTATGTAAATGAAAGGGAGGTCTAAAAGGCCTCCTTTTTTTATATACCTTCCTTTGGTTCTACAAGACCATATCCCCCTTGTTTTCTTCTGTAGAGCATACATATCTTGTTGTTGCTTTTGTTTCTAAAGAGATATTGATCATATCCCAAGAGCTCCATCCTCTCGATAGCTTCTCCCTCCTCTATGGGGGACATATCTTCTACAATCTTCCTTTTAGCTATCTTTGGAACATAGTCAGAGTAATCTTCTAATTCTGTTCCAGCTTCTTCCTCAAGAGCTTTGAGAGCTTCCTGAGCCTCAATAATCTTCCATGATGCTTTCCCTTCCCAATATTCCTTCTTGTCCCCATATCTTTTTAATCTTCTAAACAGTATATCTGTTCCCTTATCTATATTTGCGTACATATCACTACCTCTCTCCTCTACTCTAACCACTGTATTTGGTAATTTAACATTAATATCTATCCTGAAATCTTGTGCTACACCCTTACTATGTACAAACTCTTTGAAGGATACCTCTATAGAGGTGGCGTCAGTAAAAAGTTCTTCCTTTTTCATAATCTTCTCTAATGCATACTTCTTAAGGGCCTCTGTTGGATCCATACCTACAAACGATACCTGTATATCTGTCTCTTCCATATCTTCCTCCTGATAATTTATATATACTTTATGATATATTTTTTAATAGATATATGGCAAATATTTAAACTAAAAGTTTTTAATTATGGAGAACAAACAGGATACAGATTACTTAAGTGATCCCGAAAGATTCCTATCAATATCTAACACAGACCAACTCATAGAGGAGTTTGGATATATGTTTGAGGAAACAAGGCTTTACAGAGTCCCAGTATATCTTGAAAAAAGTTCTTACTCCGAAAATCCTCCAGAAGAGAGGTTTTATGCCATTAAAACAGAACCAAATACATCTTTAGCTACATTAAGGGGAGAGGGTATCTGGGAGATGGATAAGAATAATCAGGATTTCTTAGAGGGTGTACAAAAGGCCGTGGCTTCGATTAAGGTAAATGTGGAAGGAGATGGAACAGAGTATGACAGAGATATTGTTGTTAATGGAAAGAAGATTAATGTAACATATGAGCCGTATACTCCAGAGACATCGGAATATATAATTAGGGAGTTAAATGAGAGAAAAGAATTGTTGCAGAAAAGGGGTTAGATATATATAATGGGTCTGAGATAATCCGCGATAGCTCAACGGTAGAGCAAACGGCTGTTAACCGTTCGGTTACAGGTTCGAATCCTGTTCGCGGAGCCAAATTATTCTTTTTCATCTGAATGATTTTTGTGCAATCTAATCATAACAGACCTTTATGCCAATAAGATCCAACACAAGTATAAAGATACTCCTGAAGAATGATACAAGATATTATTTGATTGGAAGCTTTGATATTACAACTCCACAAAACGAATTTTTTTACAGACCTTCGAAGAAGATATTTACCCGATATGGCATAGGGACTATTTCCCATGGGCTACAGCTTATCAATATCCCTCTGACCTCCTTTGAGCATCTATCTTTTCATAGTGATGGACGGATTCATTTTAAAGATTGTCGCGGACATGAACATATCATATTAACCAACGATGAAAGACTAGATATTAATCAAACTGGTTTCGCATATCTTTTCTGGGAAGCAGTAAGTAAACTTGAAGAGTTTCCACTTTACGAAGGTCTTATAGAGGCGAAAGATATTGTTAAAGAGGTGAATCCAACCACTGGCTTAATCATGAAAGTTTGTCTTATCGCATCAACTAATCTCTGTAATAGAAACATTGAACTTGCAAATCCAGAGGAAGGTTTTATTGATTTTGAAAATAGAGCGACAGCAAATCCGCAAAGAATGCTTTCCTTCATTTTTTGTAATTACACATTAACTCCCCCAGGTACTCGTCGTATTTTTATTCCCTATATGAGAGGAACACCCGCAGATGAAGAAATAAGAAATTAGCAGTTATACACCTGCTCAAAAAGATTGGGAGGATCGATTCTCAGTGTAAAATGATTATATAAATTAATAAATTTTCGAGTATTCAATTTTACTAATCCTTCTTTTTGGACAATATTTTTGCCTTCGACTTTTTAAATGTAGCTTCTACTTTCGAAAAAACCTCCAATGGATTGGTATTATTTTGATCAAATCCTAATTTCTCGTTATCAACATTCAAGAAAAGCTGAGTCTTATTCTTCTCTTTAAGACTTCCTGCTAAAACCATAACTTGCGTTTCTCCATTTTTGTTCTCATTTATAGATACTCTTACCCAATAATCATTGTCCTTGGCTTTTGTGCTATTAAGAACAAAGTATTCATCCTCTAAATTTATTATTTCAGCATTCTTTAACTTCATAGCCTCAATTACCTTTTTGACGTCTTCTGCTATTTTCCACAAATGTTTTGTTAATACAGTTTTATTTTTACATTTTGGACATTCTGCATAATAATCTACGTATGGGTCGGAAGTGGGTTCATAGGTAAGTTCACAGTTATCATTTATACACCTAGCTACAGCATTTTCTCTCCCTCCAGACGTACGGATCTCCCACAACATTCCAAATAATTTGTACAATTTTATCTTTTTATCGAGAATTTCTGTTTTTGCCATAAAATAGTTATTTCAATGTAAATTTTACACATAGATATTATACAACAATAAGAGGCATCTGGTTTATGCCATATTAGCAAGACATTAAAAGCAAATGCCCAAAGGATACATTGTTTATATGGTTTTGATATTTCTCACTTCTACTATATAATTAAAACCATGAACTGGTTTCTAATAGCACTACTACCTCCAATATTTTGGAGCATCACAAATCATATTGATAAGTATATATTAACAAAATACTTCAAGGGTGGAGCGATTGGCTCTGTTATTATCTTCTCATCTGCAATTTCAGTTATTCTTCTCCCATTAATCATCCTGATACACCCTGAGGTACTACAGACATTCAATCCAAGATACCTCTTAATTGTTCTCACTGGCTCTTTGTATTTACTTGCTAGCCTGCCATACTTCTATGCTCTAGAGAAAGACGATGCCTCTCTTACAGTCCCACTCTTTCAGATGATTCCAGTATTTTCTTTTGCATTGGGATATCTCTTCTTAAAAGAAACTCTTAATATCACACAGGTAATTGGTGGATTAATAATTTTAATCTCGTCTATTTTTATCTCTCTGAATATCTCAGAGATAAAGAAGATGAAGATGAAATGGGATGTATTTGGGTTAATGGTTCTTTCAAGTGTATTATTTTCTCTTAATTTCTTGTTCTTTAAATACTTTACAATAGAAACTAACTTCTGGGTAACGAGTTTCTGGGAGTATGTGGGTTTCGCGCTATTCGGACTGTTCCTCTTAGTTTTTATTAAACCATTTAGAGAAGGTTTCTTAAAGGTTATAAAGACAAACAGGCTCAAAGTGTTGGGACTAAATGGTACAAATGAAATAATAAATATAGTTGCAAAGATATCTTTTAATTATGCATCGACACTCACTCCTGTAACTCTAGTTTGGATAATTAATGGACTACAACCTCTCTTCGTTTTCCTCTTTGGCATAATACTTACAGTTTTACTTCCGAAGATATCAAAAGAAGATATTACGAGAAGAACCCTAATACAGAGAATGGTTGCTATTGCGGTAATCACAATCGGGGTATATTTAATTAATAAAGCTTCCTAGCAAAGTAATTTGTCCTATTAAATATTCTCTCTGATATATCCTTCTAACTTCCCTATTATTTCAATTATTCTTTCTTTATCCTCTGTAGATACATCCTTATGGTTAAACAAATTCTCATATAGCATAGCAATAAACCTCTTGTCCTCTTCTTCCAATACCTTACACTCTTCAAAAGATTTTAGATTAAAGGATGTGCTATTTTGAAAAAGGTAATTAATCAAGAATACACGTATCATCAATGTAATATACCCCCACTTTAATGGAGACTGTACAATCTTCTCTACATCTACCCTCTTTCCATCTAAATATTCTAAGGTTTTCTCTCTTGGGAATTCTGGTAATTCTACTTCCTTACCAATTAACAACGAAGACGCATACCTCAATACGTAGAACCTTGCCCATGAACCCTTCAATATTGCCTCTTTAGTCTCTTCTAGTGTAGAGATATATCTAAAAGATATCTTCTCTAAATCCAACTGTTTTACACCAATATCTCTCTTAGTAATTACATAGAGATCAATATCACTATTCTCATTTGCATAACCCCAATACTGAGAACCAAATAAATACACAGCTACGAGATTATCCTCGGTAACACCTATCTTTTTCAATTCACTTAATATCTTAGCAGTATCAATAATTTCTCTATTCATTAATTGATTATACATTAATTTAAAACACCGTTTGTATCAATTACACACAAATCCTGAGTTTTCTATTCTTTCAATAATGATATAATAATCTTATTAAGTTAATACTGAATTAAACAGTATGCGTCTTTCAATTCCTAACGATTTTATCATTCCATCTGGATTTGAAACTGACAAGTTCAAAATCAGAATGTTAAAAGTAACTGATGTTGTAAAAGATTATGATGCAGTTATGACAAGTTTAGAACATTTGCATGGAGTCTTTGGTGAAAACCATAAATGGCCATATCCTGAATTGACATTTGAGCAGGATTTAATTGACTTAGGCTGGCATCAAAAAGAGTTCCAGACAAGATCTACCTTTGCTTATACTGTCATGAACCAAGATGAGAGTATTTGTTTGGGATGTTTATATATCTTTGAGCCAACCAAAAAAGATTATGATGCAGAAGTGTATATGTGGGTGAGAACAAGTGCATTCGAAGATGGCTTAGATCCAATATTTGAAAAAGCTGTAAAGGAATGGATTAAATCAGAATGGCCGCTTAAAAACGTAGCATATCCTGGAAGAGAAATTACTTGGGAAGAATGGCATACTTTAGAGTAATATATACATATGTGGACATGTCCTAATTGTAAAAGAATCTTTGAAAGAACAAAACAACAACACAGTTGTAATACAATTCCCCTTGAACAACACTTTAAAAACAAAGAATTAGCTAAAGAACTCTTTGATTACTTACTAAAAGAAATAAATACAAAGATTGGTCCTTGTAAAGTTATTTCAATTCCATGCTGTATTCATTTGTTTGGTGACTATGACTTTTTAGTTGCACTCCCACACAAAGACAGATTAGAGATTAGATTTGCTTCCATAGAGAAGATTACCAGTCCAAGAATAACTCAATCTGTAAGTTTAAGTCGGAAATCTGTTAAATTCTGCCTTGATATTAAAAATATAGATGAAATAGATACGGAACTATTAAAATGGATAGAAAAATCATATTTCCTTAAAGATCTTAATTAGTTAAATATTTTTAGCTTGTACTAAATATTTAAAAGTCTATAATTAAATAATAACTTGATTATTCTTACCAATGACAAAAAATCCACTCTACAATGCAATAGCTGCTTCTATATACATTATCCTCGTAGTATTTGCTATGAACTTTGTATTTAAATACGAGACTAATGAAGGTATCGCATCCTTTATTACACCAATCATGATGCTATCTCTCTTCACACTCTCCGCAGCAATGATGGGATATATATTCTGTTACCAACCTCTTAGATTATTCCTAGAGGGAGAGAAAGAAAAAGCTGTAAAACTTTTTGTTAAGACTGTTGGAATATTCGCTATCATTACGTTTAGTATCGTGCTTGTATACCTCCTAATCCTTCGCATTTAAGGTAATTAAATTATGTGTATACTCTAGATACCATATCAAACATATCAGACACGACATATCCTAGCCCCTGTTACATGCCATTAGATCAAGCCCTAAAGATCTCACAGATGATTAAGGAAAAATTTCCAGAAATACACATTGAGATTGACCCTTGTAGTGAAGTACTGGAAGAATTACAACTGAGCCCAACCAACGATGAGAAAATACTTGTTGTCCTAGGAATACCATATGGGTATTGTCCTGTAGATTTTTACAAAGAATTTTGTGATACATTAAACAAAGAGTCAGAAGGGACGATTACCACAGAGAGGGAGATATATAGCTAGGTCTGGAATTCTTTCCTCCTTTTCTGCTATCATATATTATTAATATCATTATCAATACAAATATGGACTACACTCAATTAGCTGAAAGACCACTTTTAATAGTAGGCCTTATTATCCTTGTAATATGGTCAATCGTTTGGAAAGGATTAGCACTATGGAAAGCAGCAAGAAATAATGACAATGTATGGTATATCTTAATGTTGGTATTTAATACTAGTGGAATACTAGAAATTATCTACTACTACTTCATATCTAAAAGACAGAAGTAAATATCCTGTTGATAATCAATCTCTATAGGCTGTATAATTGACAGTCTTGTTTTGTTATATTCGCTCTTTTAAACCCATAAGGAGGTGGGAAAATGTACATTACTACCGATCCATTTTTTATGGAAGCCTACGATGAAGTACCCTCTCTTCGGGAGGCAAAAAAAGTTATCCGGTCACTTATTTCCGCAATGAGAAAGAAGAAAACTCGAAAGGTACAGGTCACTATGACACTGTATAACGGAGTACAGACTACACTAGTGTACTACCGTGAAGACGAAAGTCCCTGGAGGTTCAAGAAGCGATTAATTAAGGAAGCCAAAAAGCATCTTTAACACCCATTCAAAGAGGAGGAGAAGCAATGAAAACATCAGTGGTTCCAATCCGGAGTAAAGAAAATCCCATCCCAGTACGTGGAAAATATTTCTGTGAAGTGAATACCCAGGAAGATGTCACCGAAGTAATCACATTCATCATGGATAACATACAACTCAATGAATTCGAAATCGTTATCGAAGAAATGGAAAAAAAGAAATACAATCTGTATTTCTTCGGGAAAGACCAAACAAAGGAACAGTTTGTTGAAGGACTAAGGATAATGCTTATGCATAACATCTAGCAAGACAAGGGGGACAGAGTCACCATTTTCATATATATATATATGATTCTGTCTCCTAGCACCACCTATCTAGCCTGCTTTAGAGACTTCAACAGTTGATCTGCTTCTGACTTAGTAGCAAATTCTGGTTGTAGTGAACTATCCATATATATTGGAGTTAATTTCGTTTGAACATGCTTCCCCTTGTAGAAGTAATGAGTCAGTATCATAGCCTGCCTTGTACCTATCCAATGCTTCTGGTCAAAATACAAATTACCCAAACCATAATATATTATCCCATCACCATACACCTCATATGTCTGTGGCTGATGAGCCTGTGTACCAATAACTATGTCTGCACCAAAATCTATGGCCTTTCTAAACGTACCCTTCTGATCTGGAGAACTTAGTGGCTTGTAACAGATTGGATACACAACATCTGAACTAGGATAGCTGTAACACTCCTGAAATTGGAAATCTACAATAACAATATCTGCATTCTCCCTAGCTTCCTCAATATTCTCCTTCATCTTTGCTTCTGTGTATGAATTTGCTCCTGCAGTACTACCCCAAGCAATAGCTCCGGTCTTTAACATACTGTCGTAGTAGTTGTAACCAATGAAAGCAATCTTTGTACCCTTAACCTCCTCATACAAAATCTTAGATGCATCATCCTTGTTTAAACCACCACCAAAGTATCTCATACCAGCATCCTTGTACATCTGTATGCTCTTCGCATTATTTGTACTTCCAAAATCGTTGTTATGGTTCCCTGTTAATTCAACGATATCTACACCACTTGCGGTTAGCGTTTCAAAATATTTAGTATTTGAACAAAACCTCATACCAGAGTAAACCTTACAAGTATCTGTAAAAGAAACCTCATTGGATATATGTGTGAGATCTGCATCTGCAAGGAAACTACCTAATTTCTCTGCAGGATAGTCATAGTTCTTTAAACTATCTATCTTGTATGCCAAAGCCCTAGATATTGCTACAACTCCAGCCATATTAATCTTTGCTAAACTCTCCTTACTCCAATCGTCACCATACGAAGCAAGATTCCCCTTCATAACAGCAAGGATGAACGAATCCTCCTGGTTATCTATAGTTGCATAGAACCTTATGGGAACAGAACCCGCATTATCATCAAGATAGTAGTTACCATCTACACTCAAAACCTTTAGTGAAGAACTAAGATCTTTGAACTCAACAAGCCCAATATTACTATCTGATTTTTTCAATGTACTAATCAATTCAGTAACATCCTTCGCTACCTTTGGTTCAACCCCATACTGTGCTTTAATGTACCCGGTGTATTGAGAGTCCAATATATACAATTCATAATCCTTAACATTCTTCTCTGCAATCTCACTTACCAAGGAATATGTATGACCAACTGGGATTAAATCCTTCTTAAAAACATCTACAGAGCCCTCAGAGAGGGTATCTGAGATCACTATATCTGCCTTACCATCTACAAACTCAAATCTCTTCTTTTCATTGAAAGCAATACCACCCAACTTCTCTTTGACTAACTCCACATACTCTGTAGGGATATCTTCTTCAAAAGAAACCGTGAATGTATTGTAAACAATCTTAGTCTGAGGAGTGAATATTATGGTATTTAGCACCTCCATATTGGAGAAGTAAATATATGGTAGGAATATTAGTAAAAAGAGTATAAAGGCCAGCCTAACACTCTTTTTTACATTAGCCTTTTTCTTTTCAACTCTCTCAGTCATTCGAAGCGTTTGCATACGTATCAGTTTATCACAAATCTTCAAATTCGTTACAAATGGATACTATAGGTCGATTGTGGTATAATATATGTTGTAATAATGGCGTTTTAACTTTAAAAACACTAATTATGAAAAAACTGCTATTAAAAGGAAGAACTGCTGTAGCCATTCTCTCTGGTTTACTTTTCGTAGGCCTTATATTCAAAACTATAGATGACAGAATACCTACACAGATAGCACAAGCTACACAAAATACAGTAATTCCTACAAATGAAGAAAATATAAATGAAAGCGTACAAATTGAATCTGTACCTACTCAGAAGGTTGTAGATAAAAGAGTAACACAGATTAAGAAATACCTTTCTAAAAGAAATTCACCTCTTGCTAAATATGCACAAGACTTTGTTGATGCTGCAGATAAATACAAGATTGACTACAGACTTGTAGCTGCTATCTCCATTATTGAGTCTGGTGG
>Ga0209416_1001249_pt1 | contig 18786 bp, 7 predicted proteins | sample RifGroF1_FD_184001 | JGI IMG/M metagenome (GOLD analysis project Ga0209416, IMG submission 184001) | Groundwater microbial communities from Rifle, Colorado, USA - Groundwater F1 (SPAdes) (version 2) | ecosystem: Environmental > Aquatic > Deep subsurface > Groundwater | place: Rifle, Colorado...
TCGGCACATTTGATTAAATCTAAATTGTGTTCAATTACGATAATCGAATGTCCTTTATCCAACAAAGCATCAAACGAAGCTAATAATTTTTTAATATCATGAAAATGCAAACCTGTTGTAGGTTCATCAAAAACAAACAACGCTTTGTCTTTTATGGTTCCTTTCACTAAAAATGAAGCCAATTTAATACGCTGTGCCTCACCACCAGAAAGGGTAGAAGACGATTGTCCTAATTGCACATAACCTAAACCAACATCTTGCAAAGGTTGTAATTTTTGCGTAATTTTTGTCTGTTTTTGTTCGGTAAAGAAATTCAAAGCTTCATCAATGGTCATTTTTAAAATGTCATCAATGTTTTTTCCTTCGAAAGCAACTTCTAACACTTCTTTTTTGAAACGTTTTCCGTTACAAACTTCGCATTCTAAATGAACATCTGCCATAAATTGCATTTCGATGGTTACTTCGCCATCGCCTTTACAAACTTCGCATCTTCCGCCATCTACATTGAATGAGAAATGTTTGGCTTGATAATTTCTTAGTTTGGAAACGTTTTGTTTAGCAAATAAATCCCGAATATCATCATACGCTTTAATATAGGTAACCGGATTAGAACGCGAACTTCTTCCAATTGGATTTTGGTCTACGTATTCGATATGTTTGATGTGTGAAAAACTTCCGGCTAATTCGGAAAATTGACCTGCTTTTTCTCCAACACCTTCTAATTTCTTTTGAATGGCTGGAAACAAAATTTTCTTCACTAACGTACTTTTTCCACTTCCTGAAACACCTGTAATCACGGTTAAACATTCGAGAGGGAAAGTGAAGTTCTCATTTTTTAAGTTATTTTCTCTCGCACCAATAACTTCAATATGATTTTTGAATTTTCTTCTAGTTTTTGGTACCGAAATTTCTTCTTGACCATTCAAATATTTCGCAGTTAACGAATCGGCTTTTAGAATTTCATCATAGGTTCCTTGTGCGACTAATTCGCCTCCATGTGTTCCTGCTTCTGGACCAATATCGATAATCATATCGGCAGCTTTCATGATGTCTTCGTCGTGTTCAACTACGATAACGGTGTTGCCTAAATTGCGAAGTTCTTTCAATACTTCGATTAATCTTTCGGTGTCTTTTGGATGCAAACCGATACTTGGTTCGTCTAAAATATACATCGATCCAACCAAACTACTTCCTAACGAAGTTGCCAAGTTAATACGTTGTGATTCGCCTCCAGAAAGTGAGTTAGAGTTACGATTTAAAGTTAAATAACTCAATCCCACATTGAATAAAAAGTCTAAACGATTGTTGATTTCAATTAGTAAACGTTTAGCCACCTTCGTATCGTATTCGTTTAATTCTAATTTTTTAAAGAAATCAATCAAATTTACGATTGGTAAGTCCACTAAATCAGAAACCGTTTTTCCACCAACGGTGATATAATTGGCTTCTGGACGTAATCTTTTGCCTTTACACGTATTACATTTTGTTTTTCCACGATATCTCGAAAGTAAAACCCGGTTTTGAATTTTATAGTTTTTCTCTTCTAATTCCGAAAAGAAATCGTTTAATCCAGTGAAATATTTATTTCCGTCCCAAATCAGTTGTTTTTGTTCGTCTGAAAGTTCGAAAAATGGTTTATGAATTGGAAAATCAAATTTATAAGCGTTGTTTACCAATTGATCTCGGTACCAACTCATGCTTTCACCACGCCAAGGAAACACTGCATTTTCGTATGCAGATAAAGCAGTATTAGGAATCACTAAATCGGTATCAATTCCAATAACACTTCCGTAGCCTTCACATGTTGGACAAGCTCCGTAAGGGTTATTAAAACTGAATAAATGAATATTAGGTTCTAAAAATGTGATACCATCCAATTCAAAATTAGCGCTGTATTCCAAACGTTTTTTGGTATCTACTTCTTGTAAATAGCAAACACCTTTACCTTCGTAAAAGGCGGTTTGTACCGCATCAGCTAAACGATTGAAGAATTCTTCTTCTGTTTTAACTACTATTCGGTCAATGATTAGCAGAATATCTTTGTTGTCTAATTGGTGTTGGTTAATCGTATCCAAACGCACCATTTCGTTATCCACTAAAATACGAGCAAAACCTTGTTGTAAAAGTACTTTTAGTTTGTCTTCTAAAGCTCTTCCTTCTTCTAAATGAATAGGAGAAAGCAGTAGCCATTTGCTGTCTATTGGAAATTTTTTAATGTCATTGATAACATCAGAAACGGTATCTTTTTTTACTTCTTTTCCAGAGATAGGCGAGTAGGTTTTTCCAATTCGGGCAAAAAGCAGTTTTAAATAATCATAAATTTCGGTAGAAGTTCCTACGGTTGAACGGGCATTGCTGGTGTTTACCTTTTGTTCAATGGCAATGGCTGGCGCAATTCCTTTAATATATTCTACTTTTGGTTTGTCTAATCTTCCTAAAAATTGTCGTGCATAAGAGGATAAACTTTCAACATATCTGCGTTGACCTTCTGCATACAAAGTATCAAAAGCCAAACTCGATTTTCCAGAACCTGAAAGACCTGTAATTACTACCAGTTTGTTTCGTGGAATGGCAACATCTAAATTTTTAAGGTTGTGCAATTGAGCGCCTTTAATTAAGATATTTTTTTTTGGTTCTAAGGTTGAAAAATCGGGTTGTATCATTGTTGATTTTAATAGAATTGCAAAGATAATTAATCTATTTTAAGTTATAGTATATCTTTCATTCCAAATTGATTTTTTGCTTAAAGTAGAGTGGATTAAATCATTCTAGTAGTAATAAAACATGAATTTTAAACTATACATTAACTATACATTTTAGTGTTTTTGAGAATAATTCGATATTTAAATTACTGATAATCAGTATTTTGAATATTTATTTGAGTTACGTAAAAAAAATCATATAAAAAACGCATTGTATAGTTTGTATATATGGATTGTGAATTGTTTAAAAATTTTATGGATTAAATTTACATTCAATAAATTTTAACTAAATAAATTACATATTATGAAAAAAATTACTTTCTTTCTATCATTAATTTTTTGCTCACTGGGTTTTTCTCAGAATTTGGTGACCAATGGTGATTTTCAAACGGGTGCTACGGCTCCTTGGTATGGTAACGCTGCAAATGTAGTTGATCTTGGTGCTTCCAATTTTGTTAACCAAGCTAATGTACTTGCGGTAGGTAATCCGTATGATGTAAATTTAAGCCAAAACATTAATTTGACTAGTGGATTAACTTACGAATTAACTTTTACTGCTTTTACTGATGCTACTACAGCAACAAGAAATATTATTGTTGGTTTAGGTCAAAATAATGCTCCTTGGGCTGCTTTAACTTCAACTTCAGTTTTAACTGCTACACCACAGACTTTTTCATATCAATACACAATTAACTATGGTGATGCTGTTGCTGATAGAGTAATTTTTGATTTAGGTGCTGCTACAGGTTTTGTATTTATTGATAACGTTTCTGTTGTTCAGGTTGTGAATACATGTGCAAATGGAATTCAAGATGGAACTGAGACAGGAATTGATTGTGGTGGTACATGTGCACCATGTATTGTTTCGCCTACTGTTGCTGCTCCAACTCCTCCAGCTAGACCAACTGCAGATGTTGTTTCAATTTACAGTGATGCATATTCTAATATAACAATGACAAATTTTGACGCTGGATGGTGTGGTGGCGCTGCTACAACACAAGTTCAAATTGCTGGAAATAATACGTTAAGAAAAAATACAGGTGTTGTTTGTCATGGTATAGATTTTCAGACAAACAGACAAAACTTAACTGATTTTACTCACATTCACTTTGATTTTTACATTACAGATACAGATTTAACTGGGGATGTTTTTAATGTGAAATTAGTTCATTTTGGAGGAACTGGTGGTGAAGTATCTGCTTTAGAGGTAAATATCAATGGTGGAACAACTCCTCAATTAGTAGCGAATCAATGGGTTTCTGTTGATGTGCCAATCACAGCTTTAGGTGGTGTAGTTGCAGGTAACTTAAATAGAAGTGATATTGCTCAAATAGGTATTACTACTGCTATGGTTGATAATGTTTGGTATGATAACATCTATTTACATAAAAACACAGTTTTATCTTCAGAAAGTTTCAATGTATCTAAAGTTAAATTGTATCCAAACCCAACATCAAATATTTTAAATCTTGAATCAGCTGGAAATATCCAAAATATTGCAGTTTACAATGTTTTAGGTCAAGAAGTTATAAATAGAGAAATTAATGCTACTTCATTCCAATTGGATGTTGCTAGTCTTAATGCAGGTGTTTATGTTGTTAAAACAAACATTGATGGAAATGTTTCATCAACAAAATTTATAAAAGAATAGTTTTTCAATTCTAGTTAATTAAGACTGTCAGAAATGGCAGTCTTTTTTTTTAAATCATTTTTTTATAAAATTTATATTACATATCTTTATTTTCTAATATTATAGAAAATGCAATTTCATAAAATTCAACTTCATCTTTTATTCATTTTATTTTCTTTACTAGGTGTTGCACAACAATTGCCTCCAATTGTAAAGTATTCTAAAGATGTATATGGTGCTGGAATTCAAAATTGGATGATTTCTCAAGATAATCATCGGTTTATGTATTTTGCAAACAATGAAGGTTTGCTTGAATTTAATGGTTCAAAATGGATTTTAAATCCTTCACCAAATGAAACAATTATTCGTTCGGTTAAGTGTATAAACGATAAAATTTATACGGGTTCTTTTATGGAATTTGGCTATTGGCAACGCGCTATAAATGGACAATTATCATACACTTCTCTTAGTAATTCAATTAAAGATAAAATTAATGATGATGAACAATTTTGGGGAATTTTTCCTTTTGATAATTGGATTCTTTTTCAATCATTAGAAAAAATTTATGCTTACAATACAAAAACAAAATTATTCACTGTAATTGATCCTAAGAGCACTATCAATAAGGTTTTTAAAACTACAAATGGTATTTACTTTCAAACTACAAAAGGACTTTATGAAATTGATCAGGGCAAGAGTAAATTGTTTTTAAGTAATGAAATCATTAATCAAAATAAACTAATTAATATCTTTGATACCAACGACGGGTTAATTTTAGTCACACAAAAACAAGGTATTTTTAAATACCAAAATACGATTTTAACTAAGTTTATTACCAATGTTGATGCCGAAATTCAGCAAAGTAATATTTACAGCAGTCAGATGTTATCTGACGAAAGTATAGCTTTAGGTTCCATCTCAAACGGAATATTTATTTTATCTAAAGAAGGCAAACTCATATATCATATAACGCAAAATTCAGGATTAAGTAATAACACGGCGCTTTCACTTTTTGAAGATGTAGATAAAAATCTTTGGATAGGGCTCGATAACGGAATCAACTGCATCAATCTTAAATCGCCAATAAAAAGTTATTTAGATAATACGGGAATTTTAGGAACTACTTATGCTTCAATAACTCACAACAATAAATTATACATTGGAACTAATCAAGGTTTGTTCTGCAAAGACTTGAATTCAACCTCTAAATTTGAATTTGTTCAAAATACAAAAGGACAAGTTTGGAATTTATTTTCGTATCAAAACACACTCTTTTGTGGACATGATTCAGGGACATTTATTATTAATGATAAAAATGCAACTCCTATTTTTGCAGCTTCTGGAACCTGGAAATTTGTACCTTTTGGAAATACAAATTACATTTTGCAAGGAAATTACAATGGAATTACTGTTTTAGAGAAAAAGAATAATACTTGGGTTTATAAAAATAAAATAAAAGGATTTAATTATTCTTCTAAACATTTTGAGATTTTAAACACAAATGAAATTTATGTAAGTCACGAATATAAAGGAGTTTATAAATTTAAAGTAGATAATTCTCTCCTGAATGCTTCTGATATTATTAAATTTGATAACCTTACAAAAAGTAAAAACGCAACCTTAGCCAAGTACAATAATCAAATTTATTATGCTTCCAAGGATGGTATTTTTAAAATGAATAATGCCACAAAGATTTTTGAGAAAGACAAATCACTGAGTGCAATATTTCAAAATGACGAATATGTAACTGGGAAAATGATTGTAGATAAATCAAACAAATTATGGTTTTTTACTAAAAATTACATTCACTATTATTCTTCAGGGAAATTATCTCCTGAGTTAAAGAAAAATAGTTTACCAATTCCTTCGTCTTTAACCAATTCAATGCCGGGTTATGAAAATATTCTACAATTAGGTGATGAAACGTATTTAATTGGTACGACAGATGGTTATTATGTCTTAAAAAACAATGAGTTCAAATTTGGTAATCACAAAGTTTCGCTTTTTGGTATTTCCAATAATGCAATTAATGCTAAATCAACAAATATTTCAATTACTGAAAAAGGCGCTTTTAACCACGATGAAAATAACATTTCGTTTAATTATACAGTTCCAGAGTATGATAAATACATTAATGCAGAATACCAGTATAAATTAGAAGGACTTCATGACGAATGGAGTGAGTGGTCTTTTAATTCTCAAGTCGTTTTTGAAAATTTACCAGCTGGCGATTATGTTTTTAGTGTTAGAGCTAAAGTAGCAAATTCTGTAACAGACAATATTGCTACTTATTCTTTTGTGATTAAAAACCCTTGGTATGCTAACAATTGGGCCATGATGTTCTACTTCATTTTATTGATAGTTTTAGGATATTATATTCATAAGTTTTATACTATTTATCACGAAAAAAGACATCAACGCATTATTGCTGAAAATAATATTCTTTTAGAATTGAAGGAATTAGAGAATGAACAGCAAATAATGAAAATTAAAAACGAACAGCTTACTCAAGATGTTGACAAAAAGAACAAGGAACTTGCTGTTTCTACCATGAATCTTATCAAGAAAACAGAACTTTTAAATATTATTAAAGGCGATTTAAAAAACTCAACAGATAGTACAACAAATAGAAGTATTAAATCGGTGATTTCTACGATAAATAAAAATGTGAAAGAAGAAAATACTTGGAATATTTTCAAAGAAGCATTTGATAGTGCCGATAATAATTTCTTGAAGAAAGTTAAAGAAAACCACCCTAGTCTAACTCCAAACGATTTACGTTTGTGTGCTTATTTACGATTGAATTTATCTTCAAAAGAAATAGCACCTTTACTTAATATTTCAGTACGTAGTATCGAAATTAAGCGATATCGTTTGCGAAAGAAAATGAATCTTCCTCATGAAATGGGACTAGTAGAATACTTATTAGCTATATAATACCTTAAAAGCGCATTTTTCTTACCTATACATTACCTATACAAACATTCTTTAACTGATATTTTAAGATATTTTCAAAATCTTTTTTTATTCAGTTAAAACGATGTTTTATTGTTATTTTTCAATACTTCCAGTGTTTTTTTTGCGATGTATATTTTTTGTTGAGGTTAATTTTATCAATAATGTAATATTTACTTGCTATTTTTATGAAATCATTAACAAAACCAATTTTTAATACGATTATTAATTATTTAAATCCAAACAGCAAATGAAAAAAATTATTCTGATACTAATTTTTTGTTATTCATTTACTACTTATTCACAATCTGAAAAAGTAGTAGTTGAAAATAATAATTCGGAATTGAAACTTAAAGTCGACGGTAAAGATTTTATGGTAAACGGAATGAATTGGGATTACTTTCCAATCGGTACAAATTACTCATACAGTCTTTGGAATCAATCAGACGATTTTATTCGTCAGGCTTTAGATGATGAAATGGGATTACTTCAAAATATGGGTGTGAATACTATCCGTGTTTATTCGGGTATTCCAAAAAAATGGATTGAATACATTTATACTAATTATGGTATTTACACCATGTTAAATCATTCTTTCGGTCGATATGGTTTAACAATTGATGGTGTATGGAAACCAAATACAGAATATTCTGATGCAAAAACACGTGAACTTCTTCTTAAGGAAGTGACACAAATGGCTTCAGAATATAAAGATACCAAAGGATTACTTTTATTTCTTTTAGGAAATGAAAACAACTATGGTTTATTTTGGGATGGAGCCGAAACAGAAAATATTCCAATAGAAGATAGAAAGTCAACAGCGAGAGCTCGTTCTATGTATAAGCTATTTAATGAGGCTGTTGTAGCAATGAAAGCGATAGACACAAATCATCCAATGGCAATTTGTAATGGAGATTTACTTTTTCTTGACATAATTGCTCAAGAATGTAAAGATGTTGACATCTTTGGAACAAATGTATACCGTGGTGTTTCTTTTGGTGATTTATTTGAAAGAGTTAAGAAAGAATACGGTAAACCAGTTTTATTTACAGAGTTTGGTTCTGATGCTTTCAATGCAATAACCAATCAAGAAGATCAAAATGCACAAGCTTTTTACTTAAAAGGAAATTGGAAAGAAATCTATGAAAATGCTGCAGGATTAGGTAAATCTGGTAACTCTATTGGAGGATTTACATTTCAATTTAGCGATGGTTGGTGGAAATACGGACAAACTAAAAATTTAGATGTTCAAGATTCAAACGCTTCATGGTCTAATGGAGGTTATCAAAAAGACTTTATTGAAGGTCAGAATAATATGAACGAAGAATGGTTTGGAATTTGTGCAAAAGGACCAACCAACGAAAAAGGACATTATCAATTATATCCAAGAGCTGCTTATTATGTTTTAAAAGACATTCATAAATTAAATCCATTCAAAGAAGGTGTAAATAAGCAAGTAGTGAATACTCATTTTGGTGAAGCTAATTTAATGGATGCCGCTTTAAGAGCCAGAGGTGATAAAGCTGCTTTATCTGCAAATGATGGAGGAATGATTAAATTAAGCAATCTTAGAGCAGAATTTACGACATTCAATACGGGCGGAAGTTTAATCACAACTCCAAAATCTGATGATCCTGATATCAACGGATATCCAAATAGATTAGGTTTTGATCACATGCAATCGTATTTTATTGGTGTAGAAGGAAATCCATCAGCTAATATGAAAGCTAATGTAAATTTCAATATTTTAGGGCATGTTGCAGAAAATCCAATTAATGAGATTTTCTATGAAAATAGAGGTAGAGCACAAACTGTCTTAACAAATGAAGGCGAAGTTTTATCTACAGATGTAAATAGAGTTCAAATTTACAACGCATCCTACAAATGGACAGCTAAAGATTTTGAATTAAGAGGTTTTTACAGAACAGGTCACTACCATTGGGGTTATGAAGGCGATTTCTTCGGATTATATCCAGAAGCAAATTATGGTCCAAACTTAGATATTTACAATGGAGAAACTCTAGGTTTTGAGGTGGATGGTAGAGGAAGTTTAGACGGATTAAAAGCGGCTTTTGGACCTCAATTATGGTGGGGTGCCAATCCAGCTTACTTATTAAAATACAACACAAAATTTGGGAAATTTAATTTTGCTACTGTTTATCATGAAGATATTAATCAAGCAGAAGTTTCTGAATCGGTTTCATCAATTGCATTTCCAATACCAAAAACAAGAAGAGCTACAGCATATCTTCAAACTAAATTAGGAAATTTAGGAATTGAATTAGGAGGTATTTGGGCGGGTCAACCACTAAACGGAAGAGAATTCCAAATGATGGATGGCGATGTTGTAAAAGTTGATAAAATAAACAATAAAGATAATTGGGGAGGAAAAGCAAAACTTACTTTTTCTAAAGGAAAATTCAACGCATACACGCAAGGAGCTATTCATGGTTTAGTTGCAAACGGAGGAGCAGATAATACCCAAACGTTTACAGGTTGGAGATTGAAAGATACAGGAAGCGGAAACCAAATGAACTTCTTAGCTGGTTTTACTTATAATGTAAATTCTAATTTACAAATTGCACCAAACTTCTTATGGCAAAAGCCTTTAGTAGAAGCAATGCCAAATGGTGTTGATGCTCCAGGAAGATTAAGAAATATTTTAGATGACCCATTTATCGTAAGAGCTAACCGTGAAACTGTTGGTGGTGAGTTATTATTAACATACGACCCTACACCAGGAACTTGGATGTACGAATGGAACAATGACATGGTAGAAGATGCAAAATTTGCATTCAGTACAGGATTTGTTTACCGTCATTTACCAACAACTATGGATGCTGCTATCGGGTTTTTATCAAATAGATCTTCTTTTGCATTTGAGCGCTCAGCTCCAGCAAAAGATTTATGGGAATCAAATACAAGAATCGTTTCAAAAATTTCTCCTGATTTAGGAATTATAGCTAATCTATACTTTGGTAACGGTCAAGCCAATGGTGATTCTGAAAGAACTATCAACAGAGCAGGTGGTGATGTAAGAATGATTTACAAAAAAGTAAAAGCAGTTACTTCTCTTAAATTTAATGATTGGGGACCATTCGATTATCACAGAGATTTTAACTTAACATACCCAGTTCAAAGTTCTATCGATATTTCAACTTCTGTTGGAAAACCAAGTTGGTTCATTTTACCAGACACAAGAATTGGTATCATGGGAATTTGGCGTTCATTAGACCAATATTCACCAAGATATTCACCAACAGCGGTTCCGGAAAACACATTTCCACCAGAACCAGTTATAAGTCCAGTTGGTTTTGGAAACGGTTCAGAATGGGAAATTAGAACATACATTCACATTAATATTGGAAAATAATAAAAAAAAAATGAAGATATGAAAAACTTAAAGTTTAATTGTTTAGCAGGCTTTTTACTTCTAGGATCGATAGCAATTATCAATACTAGTTGTGAGAGAGAATTATCCGATGACGCTACAGAAGCAACTTTTCCTAAAGTTGCAGAAATCTTTATAGAAGATTTTGTAGGTATGGGATCTAATTTTTACTTTCCATACGGAGGTTCTAAACCTACTGCATGGTCAGTAGATCGCGAAGAAGGATACAATAGTAACGCTTCAATGCGATTTGATGTTCCTAATGCAAACGATGCAGAAGGTAATTACGCAGGAGCCATTTTCAGAGTAGATGGTGCTGGTAGAAATTTAACAGAATTTGATGCCTTAACTTTTTACGTAAAAGCATCGCAAGGTGTAACTATTTCAGAATTTGGTTTTGGAGAAGATTTTGACCAAAACAAATATATGGCTACCATTACAAACGTGAGTGTTGGTACCAATTGGACTAAAGTAATTATTCCAATTCCAGATGCATCAAAACTTTTACAAGAAAGAGGTATGTTTCGATATGCCGCAGGAACGCAAGGCACAAACGGAATGGCTTATACCTTTTGGATTGATGATTTAAAATTTGAAAAACTAGGTACAATAAGAACAATTGGTGCTGCCATTATGAACGGAAATAATGCATCGGTAAATACATTCGTTGGTGTAAATTCAAATATTACAGGAATTATTTCTACGTTCAATTTACCAAATGGACAAAATCAAATTGTTAATTTAAGTACTGCTTATTTTGAATTTACCTCTTCTAATCCATCTGTTGCTTCAGTTGATTCTAATGGTTTAGTAACTTCTTTAAGTGCAGGAACAACTGTAATTACAGCAACTATAAATGGTGTTCAAGCAAACGGAAGTTTAACTATAAATTGTACGGGTAACTTTACTCATGCACCAACACCTACAAGAAATCAAGCCAATGTTATTTCGATATTTTCTGATGCGTATAACAATGTACCAGTAAATTATTACAATGGATATTGGGCTCCTTGGCAAACAACAGTTTCAAGTGATTTTACTGTAGCTAACGATAACATTTTAAATTATACCATTTTTAATTTTGTTGGAATCGAATTTAGTGCTCCAACTGTAAATGCAACATCTATGACGCATTTCCATATGGATGCTTTTATTCCTGGTACAATTGCACCGGGTAGACAATTAAGAGTAATTGTTGTTGATTTTGGTGCTGATGGCGCTTTTGGTGGAGGTAATGACACAAGACATTCTACAACATTTACCGCTCCGTTTTTAGTGTCTCAAAATTGGATGTCAATTGATATTCCTTTTTCGGCAATGCCAGGTTTAGCTAGCAGATCAAATATTGCTCAAATTATCCTTGAAGGTGGTGATGGTTCTGTAATTTATGTAGATAACGTTTACTTCTACAACTAACATCATCAAGTAACTAAATTTAAAAGTAACAATTATGATTTTAAAAAATAATACGATCAAATCTTTAGCTCTAACTACTTCAATGTTAGTAATTATGGGATGTTCTTCTGATGAAAAACAAACGGTTACAACAATGAATAATCTTGTATTCCAAGATGAATTTAATGACGACGGTGCACCGAATAGTGCTAATTGGAGTTATAATATCGGAACAGGAAGCAACGGTTGGGGAAATAACGAATTGCAATATTACACAGACCGACCTGAAAATGTTGTAGTAGAAGATGGAATGCTAAAAATTACAGCTCGTAGAGAATTGTATATGGGTTCTAATTACACTTCAGCAAGAATTTTGACAAAAGGAAAAGTAGAACAAAAATACGGTAGAATAGAAGCCAGAATAAAGCTTCCATTAGGACAAGGTTTATGGCCAGCTTTTTGGATGTTAGGTTCAGACATAGACGAAGTGGAAATAATCCAACAACAGTTTTGGGAACTGTTCACGGTCCTGGTTATTCTGGAGGTGAATCAATCTCAAAAAGTTACACATTACCTAATAGCCGATTTGATACCGATTTTCACATTTTTGGAATTGAGTGGGGAGAAGATTACATCAATTATTATATAGATGATGTATTGTACAATCAAATAACACCAGAAGATGTTTCTGGAGAATGGGTTTTCGATCAACCTTTTTACATTATTTTAAATATGGCTGTGGGAGGAAATTTACCAGGTTCACCAAATACAGAAACAGCTTTCCCACAAACTATGCTTGTTGATTACATAAGAATATATCAATAGTAGAATTAAATAAATTAGAGATAAAACCAATTCAGAATTAAATATTAGACTTTTCGCTTGAGAAGTCTAATATTGGTTTTGTTATGGATTTAAAAATGCAACAACCAAATCATGAGTAAAAGCACTGAAACTTTTGTTGATACTGAAACGAAAACCGAAAACAAATCGGTTTCAATGGATATTGTTACCATCGAAGGAGAAAAATTTTATAAAATAAATAATAACGATGCGATGCGTCCATTTTTTATGAGCATCGTTTCCGATTCTAATCATTGGATGTTTATTTCCAGTAATGGTGGACTTTCCGCTGGTAGAAAAAATGCTGAATTTGCACTGTTTCCGTATTATACCGATGATAAAATTACCGAATCGGCAGATATTACAGGAAGTAAATCTATTTTTCAAATTTCGTTCAACAATCAAACTGTAGTTTGGGAACCATTTTCAGAGCGTTTTACAGGTAAATACAACATCAGTAGAAATTTATACAAAAACTTCTATGGTAATAAAATTATTTTCGAAGAAGTAAATCATGACTTAGAACTTACGTTTAGTTACGAATGGAATTCAAGCAATAAATTCGGTTTTGTAAAAAAATCGAAACTTCAAAATCATTCGAATAACCACTATCAAATTTCAGTTTTAGACGGAATACAAAATATTATGCCACATGGTGTAAGTAGCGATTTGCAAGCGTCAACAAGTAATTTAGTCGATGCCTATAAACGAAGCGAATTACATCAAAACAGCGGATTAGGAATTTTTGCATTAAGTGCCATAATTGTTGATAAAGCCGAACCAAGTGAAGCTTTAAAAGCCAATGTAGCTTATGCTTTAGGTTTCGAAAATCCATCTTATTTAGTGTCTTCTTTACAAGTAAATAATTTCAGAAGAGGAAATTCAATTCTGCAAGAAGATGATATTAAAGGCGAAAAAGGCGCTTATTTTATCAATAGCGAAATTTCTTTATCAGCAAATTCAGATAAAAACTGGATGATTGTTGCCAACGTAAATCAAAATCATGCCGATATTGTTCAAATCATTCAAACAATTTCAAATGATACTGATTTAGTAAGTCGTATCAAAGAGGATATCGAATTAGGAACAAAAAAATTAATTGAAATCAACGCTTCTTCAGATGCACTTCAAGCTACCGAAGATAATTTAAGAGATACAAGACATTTTTCAAATACGCTTTTTAATATTATGCGTGGCGGAATTTTTGATTACAATTACCAAATTGAAAAACATGATTTTTCATTATACATTAAAAAAGCAAACAAAAAGGTTTTTGACAAATTAGAACAAAAAATTAAACAATTACCAGATGCATTTTCACTACAATCATTAAAAGAATTTGCTTTAAAACAAAATGACGCCGATTTTGAGCGTTTGTGTTTTGAATATTTGCCACTAAAATTCAGTAGAAGACATGGTGATCCAAGTCGTCCTTGGAACAAATTTTCTATCAATACAACCAACGAAATTGACGGTTCAAAAATATTAGATTACGAAGGAAACTGGCGCGATATTTTCCAAAATTGGGAAGCGTTAGCACATTCTTTTCCAGAGTTTATAGATAACATGATTCATAAATTCTTAAACGCTTCTACTTTTGATGGGTACAATCCTTATCGTGTTACCAAAGATGGTTTCGATTGGGAAGCCATTGAACCAGATAATCCTTGGTCGTACATAGGATATTGGGGCGATCATCAAATTATCTATTTGTTGAAGTTCTTAGAATTCTGTGAAAAATACGCTCCAGGAAAACTAAACAATTATTTTGAAACGGATTGTTTCGTGTATGCAGCCGTTCCATACATCATTAAACCATATGATGAAATTTTAAAAAATCCAAAAGATACCATTGAATACAGCCATTCTTGGGAAAAATTAATCAACGAAAGAAAACAGCAAATAGGTGCTGATGGAGCGTTATTACATAGTAATGATAAAAGCATTTATCACGTTAATTTCATCGAAAAAATATTAGCTACAGTTTTATCTAAAATGTCCAACTTTATTCCAGAAGCTGGTATTTGGATGAACACACAACGACCAGAATGGAACGACGCCAACAACGCTTTGGTTGGTAATGGAGTTTCTATGGTTACGCTATACTATTTGAGAAGATTCTTGAAGTTTTTCGAACAATTATTAGAGAATTCAACTTTAGAAAACATTAAAATTTCTAATGAAATGGTCGAATTCTATCATGAAGTTAGAGAATGTTTATTAGAAAACGAACACCTACTTTCAGGTAAAATCGACGATGTTTCTCGAAAAAATATTTTAGATAGATTAGGAAAAGCAGCATCTGAATACCGTTATCAAATTTACAACAGCGGATTTTGGGGTAAAAAACGAACCCATTCAATGCAAGGTTTAAAAAACTTCACTAAAGTGAGTTTGAAATTTATCGAACACGCCATCGAAGCTAACAAGCGTTCGGATAATTTATATCATGCCTATAATTTAATGACAATTAAAAACAATACCGAAGTTTCAATTTCCTATTTAAGCGAAATGTTAGAAGGTCAGGTTGCTGTTTTGAGTTCGGGTTATTTGTCTTCAAAAGAAAACTTAAATGTGTTAGATGGTTTAAAGAAAAGTAAACTCTTCAGACACGATCAATACAGCTATTTGTTGTATCCAAATAAAGAATTATCAAAATTTATTGATAAAAATACCATTGCCAAAGAAGCAATTGCAAAATCTGAATTATTGCAAAATTTGTTAGCCAAAAACAATTTTCAAATTGTAAATAAAGATGTTTTAGGCAATTATCATTTTAATGGAAATTTTCATAATGCCAATGATTTAAAAAACACTTTAGAAAGTTTAAAACATCATTCAGATTTCAAATCATTAGTTGAAAAAGAAGAAAACTATGTATTAGAAATTTTTGAAGAAATCTTTAATCACAAAGCATTTACAGGTCGTTCAGGAACTTTCTATGGTTACGAAGGTTTAGGTTCAATCTATTGGCACATGGTTTCAAAACTGCAATTAGCCACTCAAGAATGTTGTTTAAAAGCAATTGAAGAAAACGAATCGCCAGAAGTTATCGGACGATTATTAGAACATTATTACGAAATAAATGAAGGAATTGGTGTTCATAAATCACCAACACTTTACGGTGCTTTCCCAACAGATGCTTATTCGCACACACCAGCAGGAAAGGGTGCACAACAACCAGGAATGACAGGTCAAGTAAAAGAAGATATTTTAAGTCGTTTTGGAGAATTAGGAGTGTTCATCAAAAACGGTTCGCTTCAATTTAATCCGTGTTTATTGCGAAAAGAAGAGTTTTTAACTAAATCGAAATCGTTCGATTATGTAAACGTTCATTTCGAGCACAAAACGATTGCGTTAACTGAAAATTCGCTTGCATTTACTTTCTGCCAAATTCCAGTAGTTTATCAGTTATCAGATGCATCCAATATCGAAATTTTTGATAACCAAGGAAACTCAAAAACGATCAATCAATTAACATTAGATACTAAAACAAGTCAAGACGTATTTAGTCGAAATGGTGTTATTGAGAAACTAATTGTGAATGTGGTTGCTACCAACTTAAAATAAGAAGGATTGCGATATGAAAATCAAAACAAGCATAACATTTTTCCAACTTTCAAAAGTCTTTCTTTTGATAGGATGCTTGTGTTTGCTGTTTTCATATAATTCCAAATCAGAAAGCCAAAAAATGAATGCAAAATCTACAGAAAAAACGGCAAAAGAGCTATTAGGAAATCCAAATTACCAAGCCATTTGTTATGGAGGTTATCGCAAAAACACCAGAGCTATTGAGCCAACTATTGCTGAAATTAAAGAGGATTTAAAAATTTTAGCCGCTTTAAAAATTAAGGTAGTTAGAACTTATAATGTCCATTTTAAAGAAGCTGCCAACTTGTTAGAAGCCATTACGCAACTAAAAAAAGAGGATGGCAATTTTGAAATGTATGTCATGCTTGGCGCTTGGATTGATTGCAAAAATGCGTGGACAAATCTAGAACCAAATCATTTTGAAGAAAGTGAAAGAAACGCAATTGAAATAGCTGAAGCTGTAAGATTAGCTAACAAACATCCAGAAATTGTAAAAATCATTGCAGTGGGTAACGAAGCCATGGTAAATTGGGCAACTAGTTATTATGTGCAACCAAGTGTAATTTTAAAATGGGTGAATCATTTACAAAACTTAAAAAAGCAAAACAAATTATCAAAAGATATTTGGATTACAAGTTCTGATGATTTTGCTTCTTGGGGTGGAGGAGATGCGAGTTATCACACTAAAGATTTAGAAGATTTAATCAAATCAGTGGATTATGTTTCGATGCATACGTATCCATATCATAACACGCATTACAATCCAGAATTTTGGCAATCATCAAATAATGAAAATCATTTGAATGAAATTCAAAAAGTAGAATCAGCAATGGCGAGAGCACAACAATTTGCTGAAAAACAATACAAAGATGTAAAAGCGTATGTGCACAAGATAAGTCCAAATAAACCCATTCATATTGGAGAAACAGGTTGGGCTTCTAGTTCTGATGGACATTATGGAGTTCACGGTTCAAAAGCTTCAGACGAATACAAACAAGCATTATATTATCAAAGTATGAGAGCTTGGACAGCTAAAGAAGGTATCTCTTGTTTCTTTTTTGAAGCGTTTGACGAACCTTGGAAAGACAGCCATAATAAAAATGGTTCAGAAAATCATTTCGGAATTTTTACTGTGGATGGAAAAGCAAAATTCGCCTTGTGGAATTTAGTTGATGAAAAGATTTTTTCCAATTTAAAGAGAGATGGAAATAAGATTGAAAAAACGTATTCAGGTGATAAACAATTGCTGATGAAAAGCGTTTTAGCACCACCAAAAAAAGGTTAAAATGAAGGTAGTTCACTACATAGTAAGTTTTTTAATTCTTGTAACAATGATGAATTGTAAAGGAGTCAATAGTGCATTGGAAGTAACCGTTTATGAAACTTCTGAAAGTGGAAATGCTTTGACAAAAGTTGACCAATTTTCTTCTATAGAAAGTAAGGTCACAATTAGCATTAATCCTGAGAAAAAATTTCAAAAAATTACAGGTTTTGGTGGTTCTTTTACAGAAGCTTCAGCTTATCTATTGAATAAGTTAAGTAAAGCAAATCGTGAAAAAATTCTGAATGCATACTTCAGTGAAAATGGTGCCAACTATTCACTAACAAGAACAACAATAGCGTCTTGTGATTTTTCTTTGAAGAATTATACTTATGCAAAAGTTGAAAATGATTTAGCCTTAGAACATTTTACTGTAGAAGATGACAAAGCAGATATTATTCCAATGATTTTAGAAGCGAAAGCAATTTCTAAAGAAGGATTTAACATCATTGCTTCTCCTTGGTCTTGTCCACCATGGATGAAAGACAACAAAAGTTATGTAGGTGGAAAATTGTTGCCAGAATATAACGACACTTTCGCTTTGTATTTTTCAAAATACCTAGAAGCTTATAAAAAGGAAGGCATTGATATTTGGGGTGTAACGGTTATTAACGAACCTCATGGTAATGGAAACAACTGGGAAAGCACACTTTTTTCTCCAGAAGAAATGACTTTGTTTGTTCAAAATCATCTCGGACCAAAATTAGAACGTGATGGTTGGAATAAAATCAAAATTTTAGGGTATGATCAAAATAGAGCCGGTTTACAAGAATGGGTTGATGCGATGTACAAAGATGAGAAAACATCAAAATACTTCGCAGGAACCGCTATTCATTGGTATGAAAGCACCTATGAAGTTTTCCCAGAAGCCTTGCAATATGCTCACAATAAAGCACCAAACAAACATCTTATTCAAACCGAAGCTTGTGTAGATTCAGAAATTCCACATTGGCAAGAT
>Ga0209416_1001252_pt1 | contig 18759 bp, 16 predicted proteins | sample RifGroF1_FD_184001 | JGI IMG/M metagenome (GOLD analysis project Ga0209416, IMG submission 184001) | Groundwater microbial communities from Rifle, Colorado, USA - Groundwater F1 (SPAdes) (version 2) | ecosystem: Environmental > Aquatic > Deep subsurface > Groundwater | place: Rifle, Colorado...
GAAGTATCAGCAGATGCTTTGTAATATAATTTTTCAAAAGGTACAGGGATATTTGTTCTTTGTTCTCCTGCTTTAAAAACCATTACGTTTGAAGAAGTTGTCGCTTCGTCAAAAGTCACCGTTATAGTATTTGCACTATCGTTTACAATAAGATTAATAAATGCCATATTTAATTCTACATTTTGTTCTGCCAAATTCGCCACCAACGATCTTCCTATGAAGTTATTTGCCATAATAAATTCCTCCTTTTAATTGTTTAAATTATTATTATATTTTGATAAGATTCAATTCTTTTTCAAGAATAGATTCTATATTATCAAAATCCCAATACCAAATTTCTAAAAGTTTTATATTATGTATTTGTGCGTATTCTTTTTTACGTCTATCATGTTCTTGTTGGATTTTAAATTCTTCTTCAGTTTGATTTCCTGCAGTACCATCATGAAATTCACCTTGATATTCAATTAATAAATTTAATTTTGGTATGTAAAAATCATATGATAATAATCCATTGCCAACACCTAATAATCTATCGTATTTCATTTGAGGTATGTAGTAATCTTTATTATAATTGTCATCTAATAATTCAAATTCTTTTTGATCTATTTTTATAAAACCTTTACTAATAAAATCATTACTTATTCTTTCTTCACCCTTAGAATATTGACATTCTGGACAGCGAAAATCACGTTTATTAGAATTGCCTATGTCTCTATAAAAATCTTCATGTTTACCATCTGGACATTTCCACCAAACCCATTTACTACCAAAAGGTGCATACTTAAAAGGCGATTTATCATTTTTATCTGACCATAATTCTAAAACTTCTGGATATAATGTTCCAAGTGAATCTAGTAAATGTATTTTTTGATTAACACAATAGGAACATCTATGATTTTGTCCTGTAAACGAATTACATTTAATAATATAACTTCCATGATAATCTTTTTCTTGACATTTAATATAAATATTCTCGTAACTATTTCCATAACTTATATCCCAAGGATCAATGCCTAACTCATTATTATTTTCATAATCCCAGTATTTTTCAAGAAAGTATTTACCTGTATTGTCAATTCCCCATTGAGCGAAAGAGTTACATTGATTGCATTTTATTAAACTATTTTTACTTGTAAATGCACTAATATTTTTAAATTCACTTTCATGCAATCCTCTTGGACATTTAAAATAAAAACTTTTCATTGTATGAGATAATATTTCATTAGGTTTACAATCATTCAAATCATAATCCCATCTATCTAAAACATCTTGTCTATTATTTTCAATACACCACTGTTCAAAAGATTTACCATTTTTTAATTTAGTTTTATTTGAATTTTTATGAGCATATAATTTTATAGCACATTTATGACAATAATATTTCCCATCTTCTTTAACATATGTTTTATAAACATTTAATTTCATATCTTTAATTATTTTATTGCATTCTTCATTATCACATTGCACATCTACCAATACATTATTTTTATTTAAATCTTTAACTTTAACTATTATTTTAGTACCTTGTATATATTGCATTCTACCACTTGCATTTTTCCTTCTGGGAATTTCATAACCTAAATTTTCAAGATATTTAACATTATTGCCATTTAATGAAATTTCAACTTCTTTAGTTAATAGCATTCTAATCATTCTCCTTCCTATATAAGAGATACAAATGGGAATAGACATATGTATAGGCATATGTCTATTAATTACAATATTTAAGTTTGCAACCCTAAATATTAACCATTATTATAATATTATTCTATTGCCATTACCTGAATTACATTAGTAGCAGCTAAATGAGTAGCACCAGCTTGTAATACTCTAACACGATTTGGATTTGCTTGAATAGACGCTTTGTCTGTTATTGTACTAAGTAAAATACCATCTGTATCAAAATAATTAACTAATATTTTAGTAGGAACAAATGGCAAAGGAATATTTGTTTCAAGAGCCAATACATCTTGTGCTGTTACTATGCGGTTTATAATGACAATTTGTTTTATACCTGCATTAGATCCACCAGTGGAATTTTCCACAGTACAATTTGCTGCACTGGTTGTAGTAATAGTTACATTGCCAGTAGTACCTACGGCATCCCATGTAAGAATTACACTATTCCCATCAGCGGATAAAAATGCAGTAAAAGGAACAGTTGCTCTTGTATCACCATTAATTGCTGCAACTAAACTTGTAGCAGAGTTAGCTGCACTTGCACCATTTGTCCACACTCCATTTGTTACTACTGCTACATCAGCTTCTTGATAATCAACACTATTTATAGTAACTTTCATTCCTGCTTCGCCAGTTGCATTAAAATCAATTACTGCTGTTGCCATAGTACCTGGAAAATTAACCAAAGAATTAATTTGTGTTGAAGTTGCAGTTACAGAAGTACCTGCACCAGCACCCAATTTTAAATCTGCAATTGCTAAAACATCAACATTTTTATTTGTACCTACTACAACAGCTTTATTTGCTAAAACAGTACCAGCAGTTATGCCATCTAATTTAGATTTCTCACTTTCAGATACTTTTTCAAAATTAAAACTATCCACATTAATACCTCCTTTAAATAAATTTACATTATCGCTTTTATCTCATTATTCAACAATTAAACACTCAGAAATAGAGGATGGTATCCTCTTAATGAAGTTACTTATATCTAATATTTTACTTCTTAACTCTGGATAATCATGTAAAGAAACATTAAACTCCTTTTCAATCATATGCATTATATGATTAATTTTCAAATATTCTTTATTGCATAAATCTTTTAAACTTATCTCATATTGAGGAGTTTTTATAAGAATATTATTTACATATTTATTTTTATTATTTTTACTTTTCATTGTATTTTTAATAATGTCACCAACTTAATTAGAGTAAGAATAAAATTCTTGTCTAAATTTATCAATTTGATCATTCAAATCTTTAAGCATTAATGAATAAACTTTATATTCTTCTAATTTATTTGCTAGACGATTAAAATCTTTAGTACCTAAAGTTGTTTTTAAACGATTTAAAGGTTTTAATAAATATTCTAAATATGCTTTCTTCATATTTAATGAAATTAATTCAATTTCATCTATATCTAAATCATTAATCATTATTCCATCATATGTTTTTCTAATAATTAAATTTAAATTTGTATTATTAGTATCTGTAAATAATAATGTAATAATATCTGTATCAGTTTTAGTAATTGTTAACATAGGATTTTCAATATCATCTAAAATTACAGTGTAATTTGATTCTATTGCTGATTTGATTTTATTAGCAATATTTAATTTTGTATCAGTAGTTAATAATGAAATTGTATATGTATCAGAATTAATATTTAAAGTAATATTGCCACTATTTTCTACCAATCCATATATTATTAAAACTACATTATCAGAATATAAAATATAACCTAAATCATGTGGTGTAGTTTTGTAACTATACCCAATAGACGTTTCAAAAAACTCAAAAACTAAATCTTGTTTATAAGTAAAATCATAATCTGATACTTTTATAAAAAATTTATCATATATTTTCTGAAGTAAAGTTCCCAAACTATTTCACCACATTTCTTGATATGATTATTCTTTATTTTCATCATTTTTGAATGGTAGTTTTGTGTACTCTGACAAGAACTGGATTTTATCGTAATCATTTATTTTATTCTTTTTAGCATAATTAACTATTTTAGATTTCTCTTGATTAGTGATGATATTTTCAGTTACATGCTTTTTAAATGTGCTAAATGTTTTATATTCAAATATTTCTTTACATTTTTCATCAGTTAGGATTAATTGAGTGCGTTTTTCTTCTTTATTGTCAAAACCTAAATGTTCTCTCATTTCTGGATTCTCAATATAGCAGCGAGCGTGATCGCCGTTGCCAGAACCAGAGAAAAAAGGATTATTGTTTTGTACTTGCGTTTCAATTTCCATATTAGGTATATATACTGTTTGATTTGCTTTGATAAATTCATCTCCGTCCATACTGTATCTCTCCCATGAAATATTCCAATCACATAGATTTTTAACCTTTGAACGACTGTTCATATCAATTGCCATAAATTTTACCCTCCATTTTAACCTTTATTATTTTGGTTTGTTGATTTGTTTTGATAATTGTTTTTTGATTTAAAACTGTACAAATAAAAAAGAAGCATATTAGATTGCTTCTTTTAAGTCTGTTAATTTAATTTTTCTTAGTTCACCATAATCAAAATCAAATTCACCTTGAGAATTAATTATTTTATTGTTGTCTATGTCAAACTTTATGTAATGATGATTTTTTAAATATGTACGTGCGTAAGATAATATTTCTAGTATTGTTTGATCTGATGGGAGATTGTCATATTTGCTTATGATTCTAATTTCTTTCCATCCACCTCTTAATAAACCATATGTACGATTTCTTTCTCTTTTAACAAAATCATCTTTAGTCATAGTGCCAAAAATAATATTATTCTCATGACCTCCACCATCATATTCTAAATAAATCATTTCTTCTGGAAATGCAATATCAAGTGATAGATTCCTTAATGGATAATTTAATTCTCCACCAATCAATTGATTAATGTATATTTGTTGCCTTGAGCGTGGTGCTGTTCCATTTTTATAAAGTGTTTGTCTTTGCTTTGCTAATATTTCTTTATTTTGAGCAGGATATTCAACACCATTATTTTTAAGATTAGTATTTTTAACTCTTTCTCTTAAACATTTTCTACATCTTCCACCATTTTTAAATTTAGCTAAAGTAATACGTGCTTTATCATTTCCACAAGAACATTTATATCTTAATTTATTATCCTCTTGTATAGAATAATATTCTTGCTCTGTTGTTAATAATTCACAATTTTCATTTTTAAATATATTGCATACTTCAATATAAGGTATTTTAGTTAATTTCATGAAATTAATAAATGTACATTCATCGCATTTATTTTTTGCACCTATTTCTCTATTAAAAACAGAGAAAGATGTTTCAAATGGATTACCACAATTACATTCAATATTCAAAATAGAATTAACATTATTATAATTATCTATTGTAGTTATTAATTTACAACCTTTAGATTCTATTATGTATTTAACTTCTTCATATGGTTTACTTAATTTTATTCCTCTTGCTTTATTTCCACATTCATCACATTGTCTTTTCTTTGACTGTTCACTTTTAAATTGATGAAATGTTGTTTGAAAATAGTTACCACATTTACATTTAATATCAACATCTGTATTTGTATCTACATATTTATCTTTACTAGTTATTAATTCACAACCACTTTTACTTTCAATTTCTATATAATTTTTAATTTCTTCATATGGTATTTTTGATTTTTCACCTGATAATTTATTACTACAATTATTACATGTTCTTTGATTAGCACTATAAAATTTATTCCAATTCTTTTTAAATGGCATTCCACAACTACATTCAAGTTCTAATAATTTATGAGCATCAATATATTCAGTAGATATTAACTTACAATTTGACTTTGATTCAATTTCTATAAAATATTTAATATATTCTATAGTTGGTCTTTCTAATCCTGAACATTTGTTACATTGCTTTTTTGAATACTTAAAAGCATCGTATGACTTAGTAAAATCATTGCCACATTTACATTTTAAATTTAAATTAACATGAGAATTATTTTTATTTTGTTTAATCTTTTCTTGATTAAATTCTTCTTCTGTAGTAGAGAGTTTGCAACCATTACCAGTAATTTCATCATCAATATAATTTTTAATACTTTCATATGTAAGTTTTTTACCCAATTTATTACCTCCGTAGTAATTTATTTTCCGATTATATAATAATTAAAATAGGGAAGGAGTATCGGAATTACTCTTTTCAATAAAGTTCATGACTTCTTTATCTATCCCTATAATGTATTATACAATTATAATTCTAATCTGTCAAGATGTTATTTAATATTTATTCAGCTAAAGAAGAGTCATATATATATCCAATTGTTGGAACGTACTCTGGAATTACATAATTTGAAAATTCCCAATCGTACCTGGTGATTTCTGCTCTTAAATTAATGTCTGTACTGGTCATCGAGGTAAGACCCCCGCGCAAACAAATTTGAAGGGGGTTCATGGCTCCTTGAGGTAAGAACCATAAATCAGTAGTCGGCAATTGTGGAGCATAGAAATCACCAGCAGTATTAAGATTAATCATATTGTAACTATTAGGCATTTCTACAACAATACTCCCTTTGTAATTTTTGATAAGACCAGTTTTCATGACTTCTTCCATTACATAATCAGGAAATCTAAATTCTGTGCCAGCAGCCACAACACCAAAATTAGCATATTCACCTAATTTGCTAACTGCACTATAATCACCTAAAATAGTTACAGAAGTACCAAAACGTCTTGCTTTTTTTCTAACACTTTCAACTGATGTTTTAGTAATACCTTCTTCATAATTCTTCAAAGTAGTGGCAGCAGTAATACCTGCTCTTAAAGCATTAATATGAGAAAGTACCATTTGATTGGTCATATCTGTCATAACTTGTTCATTCGCATACGCAAATCCATCAACTGCACCAGAAGCTAATTCTCTTACATCAAAAATCAAGCCACCTGTAGAAGTTTGAGTAGCCATAGTACCAGTTCTTTTCTTAACGGTGGGGAATACAAACGAACCAGAACTTGCTTGTATTCTTGATTTTTCTCCTTGTAATTGATATACTTCATACTTCATTTCTTCGTTAAATCCAACTTTAATAACAGTTCCCATAGCATTATTAATAGCTAATCTCTTCTCTAAAGGCTGTTGAATGGTAACAGTTCTAATGGCATTTAACTCTGCTTTTGCTTGAGTATTACCATTATCAGCAGCACTAGCCAATAATTTAATCTTGTCCATTACTGTATCAACTTTTTTACCATATTTACTAACATCTTTACCATATACAATATTAGTAAAAATCTCCACATCTTCATTGGGACGAGAAGCAGATAATTTATTTTTTACAATTTTATTAATTTCAATCTGTTCTGCATTCTCACTTAAATTCTTAAAATCAATTCCTAAACTCATATTGAATTCCTCCTATTTTAGTTTTATAATATAATTATTTTATTATTGTTTATTACTTTTTAAAATTAGATATTATCGTTTGCCATTACTTCCACAACATAACCACCAGCAACAGTGCCTCCATTAGCATCGATGGTAAACGCACCAAAAGTAGTTTTCTTAATTACTTTCAAATAAATTTCATATGCAGATGCATCAGCAGTTTTAGTCCATTTCATAGTATTAGTAGTATCTGCTACACTTCTACCAATAATTAAATTACCTACAGCAACATCAGCAAATGCATCAGTAATTAAATCAGAAGACATATCAAATTGTTGACCTACTAAATCTTTAAGTCTAAACGCACGAATATACTCACCAGCAATTACTTTGTAATCATCAGTGTTAAGAATTTCAGGCTTATCAATGATATTAAACATTACATAAACGTCACCTAATTTTGCAGTTGCTAAATCTGGAACAATCACCTGAGTATCAGATACAACATTAAATTGATAACCATTATATGTATTAGCAATTGCAAGTACATTTGGCTTATTAGGAACCTTTAAAAAATTAGAATCATGAAACTTGAATAAACTCATAATAAATTCCTCCTATTATTTTTATATTTTTTTATATTTATATAGTTATATATTTACTTTCTTTGAAATTAACTTAATTAAAATTAATTAAAGAAAGAAGGGATACTACCAGAAACATTTTTCATTTCTTTATCTTTAATTGCAATAAACATATCATTTTTAGTATTAACTTCTACATTTGCATCTTTAGCAACCAATTCCTTAAATTTCTTAGCACATAATTCTGCTTCTGCTCTTTTTAATCCTTCTAAATCAACAGCATCTACAAATGATTTAAGTGAATTAACTTCATATTCTTCAAAACCATTCTTAGTAATTTCTGTTTCAAAATAAGAATTAACTTCTGCAATTTTTGCTGCTGTTTCTGTTTTAACTTTCTCTTCTCTAAAAGAATTAACTTCTACAATAAGAGATTCTTTTTCAGTTTTTTCAGATTCAAGTAGTTTATTAACTTCTACGATAGTTGTATTTAATTCTACAACTTTACTATCTAATTCTTGAGTTTTTTCAGTTAATGTATTAATTTCTACTGTTTTTTCTTCTAAAGATTTAGTTAAAGTATTAATTTCAATACTTTTTTCTTCTAAAGATTTAGTTAATGAATTAATTTCATTAATTTTATCTTCGATTTTTTGATTTAATTCTAATACAATTTTTTCATCCATTTTGTTATTTTCCTCCTTTGTAATTTGATTGTTTAATAGATTAATTAATGTTTTATTTACTTCCACAGATTGAGCACCATCAACTGGTTTCCAATCTTCTTCCACTTTTATGATTTCTCCTATCATAACTTTTGAATTCTCAACAGAATATGAACTATAGTAATATTCTCCTCTACTATAATAACTTTTCATTACAAACGTAGAATTGGTGGGGTAAAATTTGTGAATATAGAAATATCTATAATCATCATTACTTACATTTAAATTGTTAAATTTTTTATTAAATGCATTTTCAATTAAAGTCACAATGTCGTCATAATTCATTTCATTCAACTCAATTATGATATTGTTAGTGTTAGGGATTGGAATGGTATTTTGTTCAGGGATATTATTTTCTTCACCCAAATTAGTATCCTCCTTTCTTGTTGTTATATTTGTATTTGTATTTAATTCTAACATTAAAGCTGATTTATCAGAAGGTTCAATTCCTATAACTATTGCATGTCCAGAATATTGATATGTTTGAGGGACACGACCTTTTTCTTTCCATCCACCATCATAAATTATTTTTGTATTTCCTTGTGATTTATCTGCACAAATTTCTACAGAACTTTCAACTGGTTCGCCATTATCATATTGTTCTTGTAAATAAGTTACAAGTTCTGGAAACCGTTGATCAAATATATAGCCTTTTGCCACAAGACCAGTTATAGTTTTTCCATTTACTTCTATATTTTCATCAATAAATGCATCTTCAAATGCTCCTACAACTAAACTGTCTTGAAATGTTATTTTGCCATCTTTTGCATTTAATTCTCCATGTGCTCCAAAAGGAATTGTATTATCATCATCAAGAAATTGTGCTACTATAGGCATAGTTTTTACACTATCTATATTCTCTTCGACATATTCTTTTTTCCAACTTATACCATTAGAATTGTATTTTTTATCAGAATCATATATTTCATGCAATACAAATTTACAAGGAGTCCTGCCTGCTTTTGATGTTTTTTTTGATATTTCTATAATTGAATTATTCGTTTTTTTCACCACCTTTACACAATTATATTATTATTTACATATTCCCAATGTAATAAAGTCCCATCTTCTAATTTTCCAGATACATTTCTTTGTTTTTTACAACATTGAGATATTTGTGATACTTTAGCATTAATTATTTCTTTTACCGCTTCAGCAATAGAATTAAAAATAATACCTGTTTCTACACATTTTACTTTTTTAGAATTTTTCTTTCCTGTTTTAATACCTTTTTTTATCATTTCTTCTTTAGCATTATAATTACACCAATTCAATTTACATCCTTTTTTAAGATAATCTCTAACTGTGCCATAATGTAATTTCATTAATAATCCAATTTCCTTAGTATTATTAATTCCATTGTTCCAATATTCACATGCGATTTTTACAAAACTATTACATGCAAATTCATGACATTTTAACCAATCTATATTGCTTAAATCAAATAATTCAACTAATTTACTATTAAGAATATTATTTTTAATCCATTCTAATTCTGATTTTCTACAATCTATAATTATATAGTTATTAATTCCATTTTCTTGTGCCGATTGTTGTTTATATTTATCGTTATTTTGTTCTTCTAGTAAAGTTCTTATTTTTTTATTATTTATATATTCAAATTCAGATTTATAATGTTGTAAACCGTGTGCTTCAATAATTATATTATAATATGATAAATAAAAATCATATCTTCTATTTTTACACCATTCAAATTCCTTTTCTTTTTCATATTCAATATTAATTTGATTTAATAAAGATATTATAAATTTTTCAGGATAACTAATACCATCTCCACATCTAGGGCATGAAAAATGATAATATGAAACATGCCCAATTTTTTTATTTTTTACAATATAGCCACAATCAGGACATTTCCAATCAACTTTTACTCCACTATATTGTGTATATTTATACCCATCTTCTGGATTAGCTAATAATTTTGCAACATCTGGATTTGTTGTCCATATATCATTAAATCCAATTAATATTTTTCTTGGAGTTGGGCAACAGTAAGGGCAACCATTACCATTTAATAAATTATTAGCTTTAGGATTCCACTCTCCTCCACATTTTTTACATTTTACATCAATATAATCTTTAGCAGTTTTATACTTACCAATAACTTCGATATTAGAATTTATATTTTTTAAATCTTCAATAAATTCTTCATGTTTTTTCTTTTTACTCATTATTTATCATTCCTTTCTAATGATTATTTCTTCCTTTCATAACTTAAAATTAAACAATAAAAGAAGGAGAGTGAAAGGTGCTCTCCTTGTTAATAAGGTTAATTACTCCTTATCTATCTTTTATAAATTATACAGTTTATAAAACATATTATTATTTTTGACTTTTAACTTTTTGATCATTACTCTTTAAATTTTTAGTAGTTAAACCAGAATCTTTTAAATCTTTTTCATCTTTTTGTGGTCTTCCTCCTAAATTACCATCTTCATTTGCAGTATCAGCATTATCACTAGCTGTAAAACTAGTAATATGTGGTAAATATTTCTCATCAAACCCCATTTCAATTTCTTCATCACAAATACTTAGGTAGTCAGATGGATCAAATCCTGCAGCAGCAATTAAAAATTGACGACTACCACCAGCAAGTGTAAATAAATCTTTAGCCTTTTCGTAAACATCCTTTTTATTCAACCAAGTGATAGGAAGAAATTTTATATCTATGTAGTCTTTAGGTAAAATATCTAAATGTTCATTAATAACTCTCGTTTCTTCTCTTGCTATCTCATTAATATATTGAAAAACTTGTGCAGATATTAAATCTAAATTAATTTGTAAACTGCCTAAATTAGCACTATTACTTTCAGCATTTAATGCAGAACTAGCTATACCTAATCCAGTAGCTACTTTTTTCATATTTTCATCACTTAAAGTATCTTTAATTAATGAAGAATCTTTACTAAGTCTATTAATTTCTGTTCCTGGAGCAAGACTAAGTGTTGAGATCTTTGCTATATTACCACTTGTATTTACTTTTACTGCTCCTTTAAATGCTTCAATAACTTCTTTTTGCTGTGTTGAATTAAGACTAGAAGACCCTTTCTTTTCCCCTTCAGGCAAGATGATATAGTATATACTACTTGCTAATTCACTAATTAATTGATATTGACTATCATCATAATCATTACTTAATTTCATATCCGAAAAAGCCGAGATCCCAAACGGTATCCCATGAGCATCTATTTCATTTGCTTTAGCTTTTAAAGCAATAGTTTTCCTATAATCTAATATAAACCATCTTTTACTAGAATCTTTTCTATAATCCATATATGCTTTTACAAAAGTTTTCGGAAAATTTTTAATTTCATTTAATAATCCATTTAACTTAAATTGATCAAAATACATCATGTCAAATGCAGCAATAGATATATTATTTTGAAAACCAATTATCTTACAGTAATCTAAATCTAAAGGCTGAATCATAAAATTATCATCTAACGATAAACCTTCTAATCTATCAATACTTTCAATAGTAAACATTGAAGTATCTATTTTTTTATTAGATGCGGAAGTATCTCTAAGTGTTCCTATATATTCGCCATCGATAAGTAAATGTCGTAAAATATCTCTAGTTGTCCTATCTATATTCAACATTTTAAGTATTGTATTAAATTTATCTTTTTTTTCTTTCATTTTTGGTAGTTTACTTCTTAAAGTTGTTATATAAGATAGAGTAGGGAGTGCTATGATTCGATCAATTGTTTGCCCATAAATTCCATTAGAACTATATGATTGTCTTGATATAGTCCTTAAAATTTCATTATATATCATAGGATATTTTATATATTGTTTTAAATCACTCATAGATATATAATCTGTATCTAATCTTCCTAATGAAAAAGAATTATAAGACAATGAATTCAATTCTATTTCATTAGAATTAGATAGTGGGATAGTAGATTGATTATTTATGTTATTAGTATTTATTTCTGTTTGTTGTGTTTGAGGATCTTCTTTTTGTTTTTTTGACAATTAAATCCTCCTTTCTTTATTTAGTTTAATATAATAAAATAATTATATTATTATTGACAATTATAATTGTAATATGTTATTATGAAAATGAAAATACAAAATCATAATCTGAATCTTTAACATTTTTTCTATTTTCCTCTTCCATTTCATTTACAACAGAAAGACCATATGCTAAACTAGTCGCTCTATCTCTTTTTGCCGTTTTTACAATACGATCATAAATTATATTTCCAGCATTACTAGTTATTTGTTTAATATTAGATAATTCTTGAATTAATAAATCTGTTTGAATATGCATTAAGAATTCTTCCATAGTTATTTGATCTGTTTTATGTGCTTCATCCATTTCTGTTGAATGTTTTAATAATCTTAAACTACCATTTTCAAAACTTGCTTTTAAATATGTATGCATTGTATTATTACTACCCTGTGTAGCAGCAATACCTCTGATTATTGGTACTGCATTTCTTATACTAATACCTTTTTCATCATTGTCTAATACGAGAGGAGGAAATTCTAAAATTTCTTTTGTTTTTTCATCTTTATATTCCCATGATTCATAAAACAAAGAAGGCAAAGGTTCTCCGTTTCCTCTTATATCAATAATTATTTTTATAGCATTAGGAAATTTTAAATGATATAATTCTCTTATAAACTCTTTTTGATCTGGAAGTGTCATACCATTATGAGTTTTAGTAAAAACTACATCTTTATAATAAGTACCATTACTTTTTTCTTTTAATTTTATAACATGAGTACAAGCATTATCTGAATTTTTTGCATCAGATATAGCAACGTCATGTACTATAATATAAATAGATTTACTTTTTTTAGGTTGTGCTAATTCACATTTATCTAATATTCTACAAGGATTTGTAACATCATATGGATAATAACTTTCTCCACTAGAACCTACAAATTGACCACAATATTCATAAAGAAATATTTCTTCAGTAGTATCAGGTTTATTTCTTTCTTCTTCAATATCTTCTGCATCAAATATCATAGCTTCAATTCCAACTTTATAATCTAATGCACATACAAAATAATTTTTATTTCCCTCTTTCATTTTATCAAAAAAATAAGTAAATCTTTTATATAAATCACTCGTTTTTAAAAAAGCAGAAGATATAAAAATAACTTTCCCTTTTTCTGATTGCATATGATCGATAGCAACTGGTCTTTTTGTTTTTGTCATTGGAATTAAAATTGTTGAAATAACTGAATCAGGAACAAGCCTTGCTTCATCAATTAATAAATAATGAAATCTCCAACTTCTCGCTCCATCACCTTGATTTCTACCAAGAACAATTGCCCTTATTTCACTTCCGTTCCTAAAGTTTACCACACAATCACTAGTACCAGTGCTTATTGGGAAAATTATTTCTCTTGCAATATTAGGATTATTGGCAAGTTCACCTTTAATTTTTTGAATAATTACGTTTCTCGCTTGTTGTCCTTGTCCAGATGCAATACCACATTTTAAACCTTTATAAAGAATAGCAGAACAAACAAAAAAAACTGCACTTATCCAAGATTTACCTAAACCTCTACAACATATTAACATTACATATTGGTATCTTGCCATTGCTCTAAGTATTAATCGTTGGAAAAGGTGAAGTTTCAGACCTAAAATTTCTATAGCGAATTTATCCAAATAAATTCTATAATATGCTATGAATTTTTTCCATTCTTCATCATTAAGATTATCACCTTCATTATTAATTGGATCATAACTAAAACTACTATCTAAATTATCATAATCCCCATCTTTTATATGTCTACTTTTATGACTAAAATTTTTAAATACTGCCATTTTATCACCTACAACGATTTATGAATATTATTAAATTGATCTAATAAGTGTTCAATATCATCTTTATCATATTCATCCATTGCATATATCCAAGTTTTACTTTCAATTTTATCTACAACCTGACATATACTATTTATTCCTGCACTTATACTAGACCTTGAATTTTCACTAAATTGTGCTGATTTAGATAAAGTATCAAAAGTTGCTTGTAAATCTTTATATTTTTTATCTGCTCCATTTACACCATCTAACATTTCTTGATATGCTTTATTAACAGCTAAACTAGCACAACATATTTTTTTTGCATAATCTTTATAACTTGTGGTATTAATTTTAAAATCATTATGTAATCCTGTTAAATATTTATTTAAATAGTTAATATCTGTTTGAGTATATCTTCCATTCCATTCTTCACTATATATTCTTACATTATCTTCAAAAACTTCTTGTGTTGCTTGAGATGAAATTCTTGAAAATATACTATCATTAAATCTTATTATCCCCTGTTTCTTCCATTGTTGCATTGCTGAATTTTTAAAATAAACACCTAAAATATTTTTATTATTTTTTTCTTTTTCATACGTACTATAAAATACTTCATCAATAAAAGGTCTATCCAATAATTCACATATTTTTATAATGGCATTTCTTATATCTGAACCACTTTGTATGTGTCCATTAAATAATTCATAAACACAATTTTTGCATGTTGGGAAAAATTCATTATATAGAGGATTATCAGTTTTAAAAAAGTTTCCTATATTAACAGATTTAATTAATCCACATTTAGTACATGTAATTTCTTTACGTTTTATCTTAGTTATATTTTTTTTTACTGCCATACTAACTAACTCCTTTTAAAACATATATATATTTATATTTATTATCTAATAAATAATCAAATTCAAAATTTTTATATCTTTGTGTAAATTCATTGAATTGTTCTGGTGTATTCTTTCCAAATCCATAATTTTTGTGAAAAATTATATGTAAACTATCAATAATACAAACACCAAGATATTTTTTATGTTTTTCAATACATTGAATTTTAAGAATTTCTAATTCATCTTTTTCATATTCAGATATTGATTGTTTAAAAATTAAATTATTTTCATTTAAAATTTCTTCTACTATTAAATCAAATCCATATAAATGATGTATTGTATCAAATCGTTGATTAGTTAAAACACATTTATATTTGCAATTTATCATAGATTCTTTTTTCCAATCAACAATACAATTTCTTAAATATTCATATAAATTTGACTTCCCACCTTTCCAGTTATGATTATTTTCTCCTGAATTCCTTTCAATAGCACATATAGGACATCCACTACCACTTACTAAATTATTATATGAAATTTGTTGAATATCATTTTTATGTAATGGACATATATATTTTAATTTAGAATCACTATTTATATAATCTTCTTTAGTAGATATAAGAATATATTCTCTTTGTTTAAATAATTCTTCTACTATACTAAAATCCATTCTTTTTTGTTGACTTAACTTATCATATGAACAATACTTACAACCTTGATTTTTATATTTAAAATTTCCATATTTAATAGATTGAATATCTTTATCTTTATGATTAGGACAAATAAATTCCATATAATCATCTGGACTATAATATTCTTTTGTTAATAAAATTAAATTTCTATCTTCAAATTCTTTTCTAACTAAATCAATATTATTTTTACGAATACTATTTACAATTTTTTCATGAATTTCTGGAACTTTAACTGAAGATTTTACACCTTTCTTTAATAAACATAATTCAATTTGTTTTTTATGTTTATGTTTTTCACAAGCATCTTTAATTATTGGTTGATTTTTATGACTGTTAATATATTTATAGTATGATTTTGGTATTATCGTTTCTATTCCTTCTTCTAAACAATAATCACATAAACATTCAATTCCTATACTACTACCTTCTAATAATTTATGAATATCTATTGTATAAACTTTTTTGTATTCCCATGTTAATCCTAAACTTTCTATGTATGGTTTATTATTAGATAGACATGTAATATTTACTTCTTTTGTTATTAACATTTTATCACCAAATCCCTTCTATTTTATTTCCTTTCTGCTTTTTCTATGCTTACTAATTAAAAAATAAAAAGAATTGGTGCATACGCAGAAAGGAAAGAGGGAGCTACCCTCTAATCATCTACACCAATTCAAAATAAACAATATTATATTTATAAACAACAAAAGAGACTGTATTAAACAATCTCCTTGACTTATCCATAAAACTTTATATTTATAATCAACACTTATATATTAAAAAATCTACATCTCAACAAATTCAACACAATAATTATCATCCTTTAATCTATTATCCATCTTATCTCTTTTAACCATATCAAATAAAATAGTCTTACCACAAATTACATTATTATAAATCTCTCTATCAATTTCAGTATCTACCACAGCAAAATGACATCTATAACCTCTTGCACTATCTCTACTATAAACGAATCTAATTGAACTATCATTATTAAATCTAATTTCAAAATAATCCTTAGACATATTAATTCTACTAACATGTTTTTTAATTAAATTTTTAAATTGTTCTTCATCAATCATATTCTGAAATTGTGCAACCTTATTTTTATTATTATAATAAAACAAAATATTTATATTTTCATTCTCTATACATTTAAATAGATACTTATAAAATGTACCATGAATAATATTATATTTTTCTATCCTTTTTATTTCATCATATTGTTCTATATCATTATTTAATTTTTCTACTTTATCAAACATACTCATAGGATAAGAATAAAACATTAATAAACAATTGACTCTTGATTTTCCAATAGTATTTTTTAATCTATCTAATATAATATTACCCAATCTCAATTTTACCTCAAGATTATTAATTTCATCAATTAATTTATCTGTCTCTTTATGATACTCAATTATATTAGATAAACCAAGAAATGGTTTAATATATGTATTTTTAGCTAATTCGGGTGTTTGCAGAAATCTTAATTTACCATTATTTAAATCATCAATTATATCTCTGATATTTATAAACTTACTAATTTTTATTCCATCTAAAGGTATAATATTTATATTGTCTGAATCAATATTTTCTTGAAATGATTCAATAAATCCTAAACCTAACCCAATATTATCTGCTAAAATAGTATTTATACCAAATTCACAACATAACCAATACGCTTCATCTACTAATTCTTTTGATTTTTTATTTATAAATGTTTTAACAATTAAAATATCTTTAGTATTTCCTTGATTATTAATTGCCATCATTGTTGTTACATCTTTATCATTTCCTGTAGTATCAACATCTACAATTAAATAATCACATTTACGATTGTTTGACATAGTTAATACTCTATTCTTGTTTAATAATACTTTAGGTATAAATTTACTGTCTGAATTAAAATTATTGTTTTGCATATTATCTCTCCTTATCATGGTAGGACATGACCCAATATATTTAGTGGTAAGACACAATTAATTTTAATAAAATCTTACATTTATCATATTTTAAACTTAAAATCTTAAAACATAATAAAATCCACCTCAAATAAATAGAAGTGGATTCAATATATCTTAATATATCTTAATCTATAAATTTATGGTCTAATTTCATTATCAACAATATATTTATATTTCTTATACTCAATATCTGTTCTCCAAACTTTATGATTCCTAATATTACCTTCATGATTCTGTTCCCATACTGCAATTTCAGTTACTAATCTAGGTAAATTATTTTTATCATTTTTTAAATCATGAATATCTTTACCTTCATTATTTGTTGTAATACCATTTGCTAACATTATATTAATACTATCTTCAATATTTTTAATTTTATCATTTTCTATACTATACTCAGAATACATTAAATTCCAATCATATTTTTTAATTAAATCTAATGTTTCCCTAAGTGCTTTTAGTGCAACAATACAGTTTTGTATATCATGTTTTGATCTAAATATACTTATCTTATCATTTAAATGTTTTGCCTCTTGTTTAAGATTATTAACAATTCCATCATAAAAATTATCATTACTTTTATATATTAACTCGCAAGTCTTATATTTTAAATTATCATCAATAAATATTGGAATGCCTTTATAACAATATGTATTATTTTTTATAATAATATTTGGTAAATCCACTAATTCATTAAAGAAATTTTGATCACATATTATTTTTATTACATCTTTTAAATCTCTTTCTTTAAAATACTTTGCTTCTTCTTTATTTTTTATTTCTAAAATTACTCTAGGAATTTGCTCTAAATTTGAGACACATTTATTTGCTAATTTATAATTATCGCCAATTTCATTAGTATAAAATACAATTTCTACTGATTCATCTGCTTCATTAATACTAAAACATTTAAATAAAGCATCATCTGGTATATTAAAATTTTTCTTAATATACCCAAAATCAAAATACATTTTACCTATATTCATAATTATACCTCCACAGTGGTAAGTCACTACCTATATATTTATGTATTATTTTTAACAATACACAATAAAATCCACCCTTAAAGGATGGACTCTTTTTTATATTGTTAATTATTAAATTTATT
>Ga0209416_1001253_pt1 | contig 18754 bp, 30 predicted proteins | sample RifGroF1_FD_184001 | JGI IMG/M metagenome (GOLD analysis project Ga0209416, IMG submission 184001) | Groundwater microbial communities from Rifle, Colorado, USA - Groundwater F1 (SPAdes) (version 2) | ecosystem: Environmental > Aquatic > Deep subsurface > Groundwater | place: Rifle, Colorado...
GTGTAGATAACGCGCGCCGATTCGATGTAGATATCTTTGTCTGGAACCAACAGAAGATAATCGGCGGTAGTGCCAGAGCCATTGTCGATGTTGATTTCTTCGCTGACTGCAAACAGATAGCGGTCATCACCGCGTGAAATGTGAGTTTTTGCCATGTGTCATATCCTCCGGTTGGGGGGCGAATGGAGGAGGGCCACCCGCCCCCGGATACCGATAAGTAAGTAAGTTACATACATACCTTGCATCTATTGCTATGTTCGTGTATAATACCTGTGGAGGTACTATCATGGAACATAACAAGATACAGTGCGAGTTGTGCGGCCTGGTATGCAGTATGCAGATTTCCGCTTCTCATCTTCGCGTCCGTCACGGGATGACCACGAAAGAATACAGGGCGCTTGGCTACGATACCCTTAGTCCAGCCCGCCTCGAACAACTTAGGAAGTCTCCGGTTGGTAGCGGGGAAGCCATGGGGGTGCGTGGTAAATACGGCCCCGATCACTGGAACTGGAAGGGCGGCAGCACCAACAGCGCCGGATACCGTATCCTTTATTCCAATGGCCGCAAGCGTTACGAGCACCAGATTGTTGCAGAGGATCTGTTGGGTAGACCGCTTGAGTCTAACGAGGTTGTCCATCATATAGACGCAAACAGGTCCAACAATTCCCCAGACAATCTTGTGGTAATGAAGCGCAACGAACATGACAAGATAAAGCAGAGCACGAAGCGCCATTTCCATACTGGACCTGAATGCGAAGAGGCCGCAAGAGCTCTCCTTGCTCTTGGCTGGTCTAAAAATAAAATTAGACTGGCTCTTCGCATTCATCATCAGACTCTCGCGCGTTGGTTGAAATCGGACTAGTCTAGTCCTCAAACCCCAACATAGTATGTAATTGCCGAAGCTTCCGTATCCCGCTGGATCAGGCCACATACCATCATGGCAACGATCTCATTGGTATCGGAGGCCGCGAAGCGATCTACTTCCAGGGTCATCCGGCGTTGGAAGCCGAATTTCCACTGATCCCAACGGACGGCCAGGATTGCGCCGTATGCGTTGTTGGTTGTGGTGTCTTGATCGACCTTACCCGCGCTGTTCGCCTTGCGGACGGATGACATGCGGTGCATGTTGGCGGATTGCAGGAGTTCGTAGCCCCATAGACCTTTCAGTTGCCCGCCTTCCAAGGTTGGCGAGGAGAACACATCGCGAGTCAGTACTTCGGGCAGGGTGATAGTCTTGTAGTAGGTGCTGGGATCAACAATGAAGCTCACCTTTGAGCGATCCATCGCATTGATGCCCGCGCCGCCCATCAGTTTGACAGTTTCGATGTAGTCTGAAACGTCGAGCGATCCGCCTGCGCTGCGGCTGTTGGCAGTCGTGGTAACGAGAGGCGAAACGCGGAAGCCGTCAAACATCAGGTAGTATTCCGTTCCGCCCTGCACGCCGGTTGCCGCAATGTCGTTGATGTTCGTGGTAGCCGTAGTGACGTTATCGCCGTCAATCACCGCGCTTTCCAGGTATTCAGCACCAGCCGCTTGCAATTGCTGGCGGAGTTGGGCCGCAAACGGTACGAGGCTGCGTTCTTCCAGCTCGCCTGACCACAGGACGCGTGCGCCCATCTTGCTCAGGGTCAAGGACACTTTAGCAGTACCCATCTGGCTTGACGTGATGGTGGGGACGGGGTACTTCATGGTGCTGTCGTACGTGGTGTTTTCAGCGACCTTGTAGAAAGTGGGATCCCCGCTTTCCAGGGGCAGGTTGATGCTCTCGACGCCGCGCGGTACTTCGATACTGGGCAGCTTTGCCACAACGGGAGTACCGATGCGGATGGCGTCCCAGATGGCCTGAGAGTAGGCCACGCCCACCCAATCATCACCGTAGTTGGCGAGGGTGGAGTATTCGACCTCATTGGCCTTGATACCGGCTGCCTTCAACGCCTGGCGACCAATCACACCGATGCCGGACTTGTCCTCTTCCAGTTTCATAGCGAGGGCTTTCAGGGCTGCGTCCGAAACGCGGGTAGCGCGCTTATTGCCCAGGTTGGCCTCTAACACGCCGACCAGGGTAGCCATGTCGCCAGCGTCCAGGTTGTCGTATGGGCGAAGCTCGCCATACTTGTGAATATTTACGCCCTTCTCGGCGTAGGGGAGGCGGCCTGCTTTCGCGGCTTGCTCTTTCAGGGCTTCGTTCTCCGCCTTCAATTCCGCCAGGTTTGCGGCCTCTGCGTCTTTCTGCGCTTGTGCAGCACGGGCGGATTCGATTGCATCCAATTTGGCGGCAACCGTCTTTTCAATAACTTCACCGATCATCTTCTCGTCCATCTTCGTGTCTCCAATAAGTGTGTCAATAATGGGTTGGTTATCCGGCTGTGCCGCGTCCGCGCCTTTGCTGGCCTCTGCTTCCGCCTCTGGCTCTCCGGTTGGTTCGTCAATATCAGGCAGGTCAATGCCCGCCTGCTCGTACATAGATTTCATCGCGGGGATTGCTACCGCGTACTGGTTGGCGGGTTGCCGCTGGCCTTCAGCATCAATGAGTGATAATTCGGCAACCGGCCAATGAATGATCTCCCCCTTAGTCAGCCTATCCCACGTCCGCTTTATGCCGTTTACCAATAACCTTGCCATGTGTAGGATAGTGCCGCTGGAGGCGCGCGCCGTTCCCTTCTGCGCTGCGGTCCAAACGCGCTGTGCGTACTGGTTGGCGCGATCTAAAACGACTCTGTACCACCAGCCGTCTGCCCGCTTCTCAATCTTCGTTACCTTGCCAATGATGTGCGGCTCGCCTGATGGTCGTCCGTCTGGCTCATACCCGTGATAATAGACAACGGGCGGGGAGGGGAACTGGTCAGCGTACACCTCAGTATTGGCGCTGAAGAATTGACCGTCGCTGTCTGTGCCGTTGTCATGCCCGCCAAAAGGCACGCCCAGCACGTCAAGCTCCCAATCTCCTGCTGCTTTGATACCGCTAAATTGTGTTTCGTCCATAATCACCGCCTGAAAACAAAAAAGGCGCACCGACGGAAGTTATCCGTTAGTGCGCCTCGATTCCTCGACTATTTGCGCTTACCCGCTGTCCTTTTCGCCGCGCTTACGCGCCTCTGGCTATCCTGACATACGGGCTATTCAGTTTCTATGATATTAGCACAATAATTCTAAACTGTCAATAAACCTGTTGGTACATCTTCGGCTCTCTGCGCTCAATCTCACCATCCAGATAGGCGCGCACAATATCGTCATCGAACACGTCATAGATCATGCGTAGATGCAATGGTTGGAAGTCACGCGCCAGGAAGTTCTTGCCCGTCGCCTTCTGCTTGTGCAGGTCCAGGCTGCCCGTGCGCTCCAGTTTGTTACACACCTTTATTACATCCTCTGTCGCTGTAATCACCGCCTTACACGCTACATCGTGAATAGTATCGCTTTCGTGCAGGGTAGGGCGGCATTGATGCGCTATCAGCCCCGCGTCCGGCTCACTAACAATGCGGTGAAACGTCACGCCCGCATAGGCTGGCTCTAAGAAGTAGAACGGCCAGAACAGCGTCGCCGCTCCGCGATAGCGGGGGGATAATCCCAGGTGTAGATTGTACGTATGCTCAGGCAGCACATCGAACAGTGGCGGGCGTATCATGCCTGGGCCGAATATCAGCACCACGTCAGGCTCCAGATCCCGAATAAAGTCGGCGCAGTCGTTCAGCCCTTCGGCGGTAGTGTAACGCACATTGGGCAGGGTAGGGGCTTCTGGCACACCGAAATAATAGCGTTCCTTATTGAACCGATTATAGAAGTGGCGCATCCAATTGACGTGATCCCGCGCTGGTAGCATACGCGGCGGCATGGGTATCATGTTCTCGCGATACTCAATCAGCGCGCCTGCTACGTCGAAATGGCGGGCGATCTGGTTAGCGTAGTACAGGTGGCGCGGGTGGCTGCCGCTGATAAGGGCGAATTTCACGCCTTCACTCGCTTCCACCGTACAGCCGCCAATCTGTTCAGGGCTGCTATCGGGTCAATATCGAAATTCCCATATGCGCCGTATTCGTGGCGGTACTCGTTTAGGGTGATTGTCTCGCCGCATGACGAACAGCGCCAATGCTTGCGATCCTCTATCCATTCCCACGCGTGAATGTGCATATTCCTCCTATCGCTTCCTCAGCGCCTTCTTTACAGCCGCCTTGATAATCTCCTGTATCTTCGCTTTGCGCTCGCTTACAATTTGCTCCAGCCGCTTCCAGCCGATAGCACCCAGGAGCCGGTTGCCGCCGTACGCGTATTTAGCGTGTGGCACTTCGTTTACCAGGATAGTCTTTGCCCCTTCGCCTACGATCTGCCAGCCATTAGATAACTGCTGTGTGCGCTTGTAGGGCAGTTGCAGGCTGCCGTCATTCAGGGCTGCGAAGAACCAGCGCCGCTGCTTGTCGCTCTGGAACGGCGCGCCGTACACGCTTTCACGCGTTACCTTGCGGTAGGGTGGGTAGGCGCGGAGGACGTTCAGCATATATTTGGCAACATCATCCGTAACGGCGTCGCGTATGCGCCCGTCGCTGATATGCGCTATCCATGCCTGAAATTGTGCCTCATTCTCAAAGTCGATACCGAGTAGGTCGGTCATAGTAGGGGGGTCGCCTCTGCTAAAAATAGCTTATGCTTTTGATAAGGTTTATTATCCGAAACAATAACATTATCTCAAAATGGGGTATAATCTCCCTCGCGCCGCGCGTAATTCCTCGCTCGAAAAGGTAACGAAGTAAGGCTGGGGTTGCGCGGCGCTCATGGTTGTGGTATCCCTTTCTGCGTTACTGGTTCTTCCGTGTAAACCAGCTTGCATTGACAATTCCAGCCGCCACATTCCAGCATCCTGCCTTGTGGTCTGTATCCGCTGGCTATCCATTCCTCGGCGGTTGCTACTTTACCGTTTAACCCGATGCACGTACCGCAATGTTCCGCTGTGCTGCCTATCAGCCACTTATAGCGATCCTTCGGGCGCGTGGTCAGTTTTGCCAGATTGACCGTCTCGTTGTACCTGTTCACCCATAACTTAGCGCGTGCCAGTAATCCGTCAATCGGCTGGCCCGCTGCTGCCGCGTCCTCAATAGCCTGGGCGAAGTCCAGAACGTGATCCATCTCGCTTTCGATAACGCTCTGTAATACCGCCTCCCACTCCGGTTTCATATCGCGGTTGGGGTCAAGATCGTTGGCGCGCATCCCCTCATTCCACGCACGGCGCATCTGTTCCTCAATCAGCCGGATATGATCGTCAATAAACGCGCCCGCTTCCATGCGCCCATCGTAGAACGCTCGCACATCCTTACTCAGAACACGGTCATAATAACCAACCGTCTTGTGCGCCCCGTCCAGCATGGCGGCGATAGATAGCATGGCGTTTATTACGTTATGCCGCGCTTCAAGCATTGGCGGTAGCCTCCAATAAATCATTAGCCCGCTGTAACTCCAACGCAATCAGCGCCATTGGGTCAGCCGCAAGCGCCATCGCTCTGCGCTCGAATACGGCGCGCACATCCTCAGCGGTTGCCGCTTTCTTCAGCCCCGCCTTGATAGCGCCCCGCGTTGATAGCGGGATAATCTCGCTGGTGTACTCACACACCGCGCTGCCGCTTTCCTTCAGCCGCTTGATTGATTTACGCTCCCACTTGGCGAGGTCGTCATTCATGGCCTCCTGATTGTCGTCATCCTCATCCTGCGCCGCCTCCCCTACCCCATCGCCCATCTCCGCGCCTGGGTCCTCGTCCGGTTCTTCGCCCGTTTGTTCTATGATAGGCTGCGGCTCTGGCTCCGGTTCCTCCCCTGGCACGCCCATTGCCGCGCTGATTTGCACGGGCAGCAGGATGCCGCGCTTGTCCTCTTCAACGCCGGATACAATGGCAATCTTCTTGCTCTCATACCACCGCTCGCGCACCTCATCAATCGTATGCACCTGGGCGTATGTGGCGATCTCCTGCAATTCCATTGCCCGGTCTGTGATGCGGATGTCCTCAAACTCAGCCTTGAATGTGAGCTGCTTACTGTTGGCGGCGTAGCTGGGCAGGATGTTGGCGGTGATGCGCTCTGCAATGGATACCAGCATAGGCCAGACTGCCAGGTCGGTCAGCGTAGCCTTGCCCGTCTTGCTGTTGGCTTCTGTGGCGTTCACGGCCAGAATGGACGATAGGCCGGGGGCAAACATGGCGAACACTTCCTCTTTGGTGAATGTGCGCCCCTCGATAAATTCCATGTCGCGCATGGTGGCGGCTGCTTGTAACCAGGTCACGTTATCGCCCACGCCGCGCAGTAACATCTGGCTGCGGGTCTTGCTTGCTTCTTTGATGTCCGCCTTGATGATCCCCCACTCAGCCTCGTCTATCGTATCCTTGAAGGCGATAATCCCAGGCAGGCGGGCGTTATTCTCGCCAAATAATTCCTTGTTCCAACGCGCCATGTTCAGGTCTGTTGCCGCGTCGATAGCGATAGGCTCCACACGCGATAACCCCAGGAACATATTATTCGGGTGATATTCCTTGAAGTGGCATACTTGCCAGGGCTGCAACAATATCTCTGCGCTGTCACCTGGATCGTACATATACCCGCTGATAAAGCTGCGCCCGTCCGTCACTGGATAGATGCGCGAGGGCTGGATGCGCCATAGCTCCATGATCTCCGCTGCTTCGCTCATGCGGTTTAGATGCCAGTATGCGTTACCCGTCAGCAGAATGTCGCTCGCCGTTGCGCGCATGAACTCATAGCGCGATTGCAGCGGGTTGGGCTTGTGCATCAGGCTTTCGAATGGGTGGTTAGGTACGTCGCGCTCATTCTCGCCGCGCAGCTTCTTGACGCTCAGATCCACTGTTGCGACCATGTTCGCCACGACTGAGACGGCGATATTCACCCACGCCATGAGCTGATACAAGCTCGCCTGCTTCTCGGCTGTTCCGCGAAAGTCAAGGCCGTTAGGCTCATAGCTTGCCGCAGTAGCCAGTACCCAGGCCGGTATCTTCTTAACGTCCAGCTTGATGGCGTCAATCTCAGCCTGCACCTGCTTTGCGCTTACGTATCCCCACCGTGTTAGTATGTTGTCCAGTATGCCCATGTTGTCACCCTTATACGTGATCCACTAATCCCCGCGCTGCTGGTCGCATAGCAGCATCGTCCTCGTATGCGTACCGTGTACCGTCAATTATGTGGTTGTTCTTATCCACTGGCTCTCGAATTGCGTTGCCGTTTCTGTCCTCGCGCCACTTGTATTGCATAAACTCATTCTTGGTATTTATGCAAGATACGTCAATAACGATGGTCTGCTGTTGGAGCCATTGGATACCGTGCATTACGCTGTCTTTGCCCTTCTTTGCTCCAACCGCATTAACTCCATACTTGCGTAACTCTGCTATGCTCTTTGGTTCTGCGCTGTCGCACACCAGCCGATCTCTCCCAATAATGGGTATCAATTCCACCGCCAGCACGTCATTGGTCAACCCGCGCTCGTACAATTCCTCGAATATATAAATTGTCTTGTGCTTCCTGTCGTAGTGGGATCGCGATAAAGCGGCAGGGTCGCTCGAAAACCCGAAGTCCAGCCCATTGCGACGCGAGGTAAATAAAGACTGCATACCCGATAGGTCTTGGATAGACCAGTTAGTGAAGATGACATTTCCGAGAACGCCCCAGTTCCCGAGCGTGTAAACGTTGTAGTAATATTTATCTGTCTCATTCTCTAAATCCTCCACGTCATCCGGCGTCAAGAAACGATTGTGCACATACCACGTTTTCAGGATGCTCAGGCTGTCGCTCTTGTATTCTGTCTGACTATCCGTTAGCGATATGCTGCTAAAGTATTCCTCGTAAATCCAGTGTGATTGCATGATTGGATTAAAGCTCATCGTTAGCCGCTTTGGTATCTTTGGGTCGCCGCCGCGCTGCCGCTTGTATAACTGCTTCACTGTGGCGCGGTCCACTTCGGTAGATTCTTCCACCCACAAATCAGTAAACACGCCTTGAAGCGGGGTGATCGACTTTACTTTCTCAACATCATCCAACCCAATAAAAAGTATCTGGTATCCGTTCTCGCAAGTGATTACTAAATCTGTTTTGTTGGTCGTAAAAAGCTCCTGTAAACCCCAGTCCGCAATAACCTTTCTGACCTCGTTGAATACGCTGTTTCTCAGTGTTCTTCCTACTGCTCTACAAATCAAATAATTTCGACCACCAGCGAGTATGTCGTAAACAGCCCTCTGCGCCAGGAATACACTTTTCCCGCTACTCGATCCACCATAAAAAATCTGTGTGCGCGCCATATTATTTAGGTGCGGATAATAGACATCGTTAAAGGTGTCCTCTGGTATAACAACCCTATAATCAGGATTCTTGGACATCTACCGCAACCCTGTTTCTTGCTCGCGTTGCTTTGCGCTTTTCGATTGTCTCTTGCGATATTTTGCGCCCAATACCAGCCGCCCTTATCTTTTCCTTTGCTTCCTCGGTGTGGCGATAGCCGAGATTCTTTGCGCCTATCTTCTGCTTGGTATCATCTGAAACAGTATGACCGAGTAAGGTATTTCTTATCTTCTCTTTTGTTTCCTCGGACACATTGCGGTGTGCGCCGAGGCTATTCTGTTTACCCTTCATTCCATCCGATATTTTGCGCCGTGTCTCGCTAGACAACACTTTCCCGGTTTGCGACTGGCTTTGTTTCGCTCGATATTCTTCGCTACGAATAACGCCTGCAGCCCTGCCGGCAGTTGGCGATATGTTGTATTCGGGAGACATGCTGTCGATATAATACTGTTCTGTTTCAATCAGACTATCTTGCGAACACTCGGAAATTATTGTGAACTCAAAACTACTTTCACTAGAACGATCCCACGCCCGTTGCAAGTGGATGTTTGCGTGAAGCCCGCGCCGCAACAACCTGATATGCCTGCCCCAGCGCGTTTCAATTTCACAAGAAGATCCAATATATCTTTTGCCGCTCTCTTTGTTCGTAATCAAGTAAACGCCCGATGTCATTCGCTCCTACCCTTCACAACAACCTCGATTGTTTTTACCTTTTCCCCGCCACTTGTCACGTCTGTCTTTGTTGGCGCGTCCAATCCAAGTAGCTTTGCGCGGCGCTCCATAATCCGCAATATCCGATCTGTGTAGATAGGCTTGTGTTTGTTCTGCCACAAGACCGAAAGCAATTCGTCTAAACGCTCGACTTCCAGCTTCCGCAATTCGTCGGCTGGCTCTTGCAGCGTTTTGACAAGCGCGGTCTTTACCGCCTTGTATGCTCCGCCCGGTGTTTTGTATCCTAGCCTATCTGCAATGTCCTGATAGCGCATACCAGAGGCGCGCAACTCCAACGCCTCTATTTGCCTATCAAGTGCATCTACTTGCCGCTGCCCGTTTGCCATATCTACTACCTTAATCTACTTTATCTACCTTCGCCGTAAACACTAGCGGTATTTCCTCGCGCTTTGCTTCCATCAACATAGCCGCCTGTGGTATCGCCGTCTCCGGCAAGTCAAGCGTTATTCGCAAGCCGCCGTCTGCCAGCGTTTGCACCTTGTACACCGTCGCGGCAAACTCAATCCTTGCCGCGCTTGCGCTGTTCACGCCTGACTTCTCTCTTCGCATACCTTCTCCGCCTCCACAATTCCACCGTGCGCTCGTGCAGCCGCTTCCACGTCCACCACACCGGGGCGTCTGACTTAATATTCTGCCTGGATGATGGCATACGCCTCCCAGGTGTTGCCGCCTGCTACAAACTGAATTTCCAGCCTGTATGAATTGCCAGCCGTGAGCGATTGCAGAACAGGGCAGGTTATCACGTCACCCGTAGCCGATGCCGTGCCACTCAGGTTCGTGCTGGTAACGTCTTCGCGGGCGGTAGTTACGTCATAGCATTTCACCACTATGCTTGTGGGCGTGCTGCCCCAGGGCGTTGTGGTGAGCTGGTAGGCTATCTTTTCATCTGCGCCTTGCAGGAGCTTGCTTTCTTTCACTTCGCGGGATATGCTCATTCTCTTGTCTCCACTGTTAATCCGGCGGAACGGGTATATAAGGTCAAATCGTCGGCGCGTGCGTCAAGTGTCAGGTCGTCCGTGCGGGCTGCGACGGTGAAGGCGAGGCTGCGATTATCTAAAGTCAGGTCGTCTGTGCGCGGGTGCAGGGTAAGCATTACCCAATCGGTTACAGGAGTTCCCCCACTAAGAACCGTCGCTAGTGTACCAACCCAATTCAGAACGCCAGTCAGCGCCTTGCCGATCCGCTTCGTTATTCCACCCTCAGGCGTAAGCGCACCGGATAAGGCTTTGCCAGTCTGCTTTACCAGCGCCCCAACCGGCGTTAATGCGCCAGCCAGCGACTTGCTAACAGACTTCACAAGCCCGCCAGACGGGGTGATGCTGCCAGCCGTCGTCTTGTTCGTTTGCCTGGATAGCGCGCCCGAAGGCGCGAGACTGCCTGCCAGTGATACCAGCACCGTCTTGACGGCTGCCAACGCGCCTGTGGGCGTGATGCTGCCTGCGAATATCTTTGCGGCTAACCTTGCCAGCGCGCCTGTGGGGGTAACTGCGCCTGATACCGGCTTGCCTGCCCGCTTTGCTAGCGCGCCTGTGGGCGTGACTGCTCCGGCGGCTGCCTGGGTGTATTCTGTTCCGGCGGATGCGTCGGGGAACTCCGCTTCCATCCCGGTGATGATGATGGAGCGCGCCGTTCCAGCCGTACCCCAGGTAAACACGGCGCGGATACGCAGGTCTGTGTAATCGGTGATATTGCCAGCCTCAGCCTCGCTGATGGTGTGTGTCTTTGTGGCGTATGCAAGGTTGAAGGTGGTTGAATCTGATGTGCTTATCAGGGTCGTGCCCTGATATACATAGATCACACCCGCGCGGTTCACACCCGTTGATCCAGATGCCCGCGCCCTGATCTTGAAGATGTGGCCGGTATGCACGCCTGGGTCGGTGACGCTGCCGAGAGTACATTCGATAGTGCGCGTCTCACCGTTGTTCAGGAACCCTGTCTGCCATGCGGTAGTATCGTCATCCGGTACGCCGCTGTCGATGCCCTCGTCTAACTCGTCAAATGCGTCGCCATCACCGTCGCCAGCGCGCTGCGACCAGTCCGTTTTGCTAATATCAGCAACGGGAACTGCGTATTGCGCCATTAGCTACCGGCGGTAAGGGTTAGCTGATACGTAAAAGATATACTGTCACCCGATACAACGTTCACGGCGGCAAAGACGGTTCTATCCATCAGGGTCCCGGCAGTCACGTCATTGAACAGCCCATGCTCCGTGACGGCTTTGCTGGTGGTGTAGCTGATTGTGCCAACCGAGGAATAGATATACGTGGAAGCGCCTTCCGCTTGCGTGCCTGTGGCGCGGCTCTCCCCGTCTGTCGTCTCAATCGCGGTGTCGGCTGCGTTCTCTGCCGTGACGCCAACGCCCGCGTCGTGAAACTTGAAGTCGCCAAATACGGACGTTTCAGTCTGCAATTGATCCACGACAAAATTGACAAAGGCAGTCGTTACCACGCGGTAGCCCAGCACGCCGTAGCGCACAACGCTGCCATCGGCGCGGAATAGCACGGCGGATAACTTGCCGTGAAATGTGCCGATCCCGAATAGCTTTGCCACCGGCGCTACGACGAACACGCCCAGCCACGCGCGGATGAACGCGGGGCGGGCGTAGTTTGCCAGCTTCCAGCGTAGGCCGGGGCTGCGTGCCTTGATTTTCTTCGCCACTAGCTTGCCACTCATTGCAATATCACCGTTCATGTTAGCTCCTCATAAACTCCTATCCCATAATCCCAAATCGCAATCTTCCCAATCTGCCACGATGCGGGCGCTGTACCACTTCGCGCCGTTCTCCGCGTCCCACCCGGCGACGGAGGCAACCGCAAGCGCGGCGGGCATCCACTCGCTAACGGGGTCGCCGTCGAATGGCGTCTTGACCACTTGCACCCAATCACCGTGTTCGCTCATAATGTATAAGGCCAGCCCCACCCGTCGCGCATCCCGCTTGTGTCGCCATGACACTAGCACCCTCTGGCTATTTCACTCCGCTTTACAGAAATCCTTACTCACCCACACACTCAGCTTGTACCAGTCGCCGCTTTCGCCTTCCACCTTTAGCCGGCTGTTCAGCGTTGCGTAGCCGCCTTTATTGTCGGCAAGCACCTCAGGCGAATGTCGCAGGTTCAGCGCCCACGCGGTAGTCCGCACGTATTCGGGCAGCTCGACTACCGGAGGCGGAGGGGGTGGCGGAGGTGGTACAGGCGCTCCCGTCTCATGCGGCATCACACCGAAAGCCGCCTTGAAAGCCTCGCGGTCACCGTTGAAGCGGTTCAGGTCAATCTTGGCGCTTGATACGCCGTATTCAGATCCCAAACTTGGCACGGCATACTGCCAGAATGTCCACGTGCGCGGCTGGTTGATGTTCACCCATTCAGCGGGCAGCGTTGGCTGTGCGGCGGTTGTCCAATGCGCCACCCAGAGCCGGCGGTTCTTCGCCCAATTCGTCAGCGGCATGTTCGCGTTCCAAAAGCCTGGGGAGGAATAGATTGCAAGCTGCTTTCCGGTTACTCCCTCGTAGCGATTGACTAGCTTTTCCAGCCAACCAGCAAGAGCTTGCTTATCCAGCCCGCCCGTTTCTTCCACGTCCATTACGGGAGGCAGGTCGCCAGAGGAATACCGCGCGAAGTTATCCGCGTGCTTATCCCATGCCTTGCCGGGCTTGACGTACCAATACAAGCCATAGGGTATGCCGTGCGCGTTGCAGCCGTTGATATACTCAACCAACCTTGCGTCAATGGTATCGTTCCCGTATCCGGCGCGCAGGTACACGAAATTCACCTTCGTTGCCAGCTTCGCAAAGTCCACCGCTCCCTGCCAGTACGACAGGTCAGCGCCTACCACGCTCCAGGCTGGCACAATCGTCAGCGCGTTGGTAAACGGTAGCGCCCGCGTCGGTTCGCCAATCGGGTAGTATGCGAAATTGGCACGCATTGGCGCGCCGCACTTCCGGCAGGTTAGCGTCTCAAATCCGGGCGCTACTTCGTTTACACTTCCGCAATAATCACAGGTGACGGTTATTAATGTCATTGGCACTCCTTATTAGCATTAAGCTAACTTCCGGTTCTGATTACATTCTGTATGCAGTTAGTAGGCAAAAACTGATGCTTTCTGCACACAGAGTATTATCTTTCAGCTAACCTCTCGCGTACCAAAGCAATGTGCGCCTCGCCGATGATCTTTAGCCAGGGGATAGGCGTTCCGGCGTTGCGATACTGGTCAATGTAATCCTGAAAGCGGGCGAATATTCTTTCCTCTTGCCCTTCACGCGTGCGCTGCTTCCATGTGTCGCCCCAACGCGCTTGATCCGCTTCAAGCTGCTTGGTCAATGCTTCGACTGTCTCTGGTAGATAATCAATCAAAGTCTTATCCATTCGATTGTCCTTTCTTGCGCCACAACGCCTGCCGCGACCTGTTCAGTATCATTTCCATCTTGCCGTCCTGCACAGCGCGCAGCAGCCGCTTGCGGGCTATCTCAGTCGGCAGCCCCATCTCGGCGGCGATGTCGGCTGTCTTGGCGTAGCCCTGCGCGGCATAGTCGGGATACTCTGCGTCAAGATAGCGGGCTATCTCGGCGGCAATGTCGTCTGTGGTTATGCTTGTATCGCCCATAGTCTCCCTGCTTTCGGCTCTCTGCTAAACTTGTGTACTTCCGCCTGCCCGTCCTCGCACAGGATCACCAGCCCACCAACGTTGGATCGGCTGTTCTCTGCGCCGATCCGGTATGCAAACTCAGTCATCAATGACCAGGAGGGCATACAGATTGCGCGGGTGTGGAAGTTGTCGAAGCTGTCCGCTGTGCGGTGGTTGTGGCTTCTGATAACAAAGTGTGGCGGCGGTGCATCCATCTCTAAATAACGTGATCTGGTAAGGTACGCTATCTTGTTGGCGGCGTTCTTCTCGGTCCAGGGTAGTGACGGCATACCGGCATGGTGCGCTATGTCCAGCCGTACACGGTCAGCCACTAAGCGCAGGTGATAATGCGAGTACACGCCTTTCGACGCGGGTACGGTGTGATCGTAGTCTGCCGCTATCGCTTCCTCCAACCAGCCCGATTTGCCAGTGTGCGCCATCGTGCCACGGATAACGTACAGGCTGTCTGTCCATAACATCAGCGGGTCAAGCGTCTCTCGTATGATTGCCTGAATGGTCGCTTTGTTGGCGGTGATGATTTGATTGCTCCGGCGCTTGGTATCCAGCTCGCCCAGGTCGCCGTTCAGTATCGCCACCCGCTTATAACCTTCTGTTAATTTCTGCGCCCAGTCGTTGAACTCTAGCCATGATTTCCACAGCCATCTTTGACCGGGTGAACTATTGTAGCTGCCGCCGTCATCCAGATTGATGCGCGGCACACTCAGACCAACCGTTGAATTTATGTGCTGGTCTGATGTCACTATGATTGCAGTTTTTGTCAAGGTTCAAATGCCCCTATGCTTTCGCTATCCCGTTGGCTTTCTTGCGGGTGCGCGGGGTCTGCTCTAATTCTTCGAGCTGCGCTTCAAGCACACCGACCTTCTGCTCAAGCTCCGCGATCCTTGCATCCTTAGCCATGACAACATCCTCCAGCTCGCGCCGCTTCTGTCGCTCGGTTTCTAGTTTGCTTTCCAAATCACATACACGGGTATAGAGCTGCTGGTTACGTTCTTCGAGCTGGTCAAATGCGGTTGAGAGTAGCGTAAACTCATCACGCTTGGCAGTCAGTTTGTCCCTCTGGGTTGATAGAATAGCATCCGATCTCTGCTTCATTCCGTTTGCAATGGCTACGAATAGGGCGGTTACCGCTGCCAGTATTGCGATGATTTCAGCTGCGCTCATAGTGTGGCTATCCTTGTATGTCGTGATCTTTCATGCGTTCCAGCAGCAGCGCGGCGTCCCACTCTGCCATAGCCGCCTTGTCCTCGCGGAGCTGCAAAATAGCCTGGATATTCTTCCCAATGCTGACGATATACTTCCCAACTACGATAGCGCCCAGGATAATCTTGGGCGAGTAATCAGCAAGCGCATCTGCCCAGCCGGGGATCTCCACATTCAGCACGCCCGGCATGATTGCTAATATCTCGCAGGTGATCCATACCCAAAAGTAGACAACGCCATCTTTGAGGAAGCGCGGGGCTTCCTCCCAGGTGAATGTCCCGTTCTGCCAGGCGCGCATCGCCCCGGTGCCGAAGTCTAGCAGCAGCACGACGAAGAAGGCGATAGCGACGGGCGGGAGACCCATCGCCCATAATTTGAGTAGTCCAACATCGAAAACGTTTGCAAACATGTGACCTCCCTTGATAGGCAAATAAAAACGCCGCAACAATGTCCATTTCTGGAATTGTTACGGCGAGTAACCGTGAGGCAAAGCAGCCGAGGCTGTACCCCAACTCGTATTTAGTTATGCCGGTCAGGAACGGAATTGCACCGTCTCAGGCTCTAGTCCTGTTTATCGTATGTGGGTGGCGTTTGCAACCGCGCTCGCTGTCCCCACCGCCCTCCGGCTTGTTACAAGTATAGCACACTTATTCTACCGATTCAACAACCAATTTTTCAACGTCCAGTTCTTCCAATAAACCATGATATTCTTTGCGCCATTTCTTGACAAGCGATTTTAGCCGATCTGCTTTCCACGTTATCAGCGTCCGGCAGTCCGGGCATACCATGAGTATGCTGTAATGAATATCGCCCTTGCGGACTAATACCCCGTCCACTTCGTAGCCGACAAAGTAGCCGCAGTCGTGATAAAAGCGTTGTCTTTCGCCGTCCCCCTCTGTTACCGTTTTGGTAACGTATTCAGCCTGTGGTTCGGTCACTATTCGCCTCCCTCTCGTTTGAGTCGTACTCGGTTATCGCCCCGCACTGGCAGGTGAGCTTGATTTCTATCCGCTTGCCTTCCGGTACTCTGAATGTCCACGCGCCCGCGCAGCCCTGGCATACAACCATGTGCATATCCTTCGGTATGGTGACGCGCTCAAATATCTCCATGCACTCGTAGCACTGGAACGTCTCGACCTTATAGCCGTCGCCGTCCGTCTCGCTGCTTGCCAGCACGCCGCTGGTTTCAGCCTCGCAGTAGGGGCAGAATATCTTTTCAGTCATCCCGTAATGCCTCCGTGTATTCCTTGACAGCCGCTATCAGTTCAGCCTTTGCGCGGTCAAGGCGCCGCTCCGCGCTAAAAACGCCAACGCCAGTTTGCCTGCAATAGACAAACTCCGTAGTGGCATTGACAAGCTCTGCAATCAATTCGTCTAGCACCTCAAAGAATTCAGGCTCACTCATTTCCTCGCCTCCCATTCTGCCCGCGTCTGATACCACACTATCCAGTCGCGCCCGTCAAAGCGCGGGATGCTGGTCACATAGCCTTTCTTCTGCCAGACGCCCATAAGCTCGACGGCGTGGCGGTAGGATTGGCAGAGGATGCGCGTGGTCATGGTGTGCGCTCCGTTGCGTTGCCATCGCTTGTAGTCCCAGTAAACGTGATGCCTGTTGCATTGTCTCCAAACGTTCCGGTATCAGTCCACTCGGTTTTGTTGTCGCCGGTGCCCAGGTGCGCCCACACCTCATCTTCCTCTGGGTTATTCATTTCTTCCCACGCCCATGCGGGCATCCACGCCTTTGCGCTTTCGAGCTGGGCGCGGAGGCGGGCGTTCACTGCTTGCGCTTCCTGCAATTGCCTGTCCAGCCGCCTGACCGTAAACCGCTCGCGGTCTGCGGCGGTGGCGGCGTCTATCATGTCCGGCGTTATGGATGCACTGGAAGTAAGGCTGTCTATCTTGTCCTGCATCTCCCCCATATCAACGGCGCGGTTCACAATCTCTTGCGCCAGTCGTTTGTTGCCTTCGGTAAGCCGCTCAATCTCCGCCTTCGCTTCCTGCCATTGCGCGTGATACTGCTCCGCCCATTTATGCTCACTGTCGCGGTCTGCAAGCAATTCCTCGATCATGCTTTGGGCGTTGTCCAGCGCGCCCGCGAGGAACAGGACGGCGCAAGCCACATGCTCCAACTCGCAGCCGTCGTGGTGGTCGTAGTGTTTGAATGGCAGCCGCTTCTGCCTGCCCAACCTGACAAACGGTTTCACGTCAATTCGTGTCATCATGCCTCCACTAGAACTAACTTGATATGCGGGTAACGGCTGGCAAACATCTTCAGCTTCATCTTCGCTACCGCCGTCACGACAAACTTGCCCGTCTTTCTGTTGCGCCCCTTCACATCTTCGCAGACAATCTGCCCATCCTCGACATACTCAAAGTCACCCTCGTAGTAGATTGCGCGGTGCTTCACGCCCGCCGCGTCGATAAACTTTTCGACCAGCAGGTAGCGCGGGTGTACCTTCAGCCCGCTAATCTGTCCGGCTTGTTGCAGCAGCCTCAATTGCTGGTAGCGCGTCCGTTCGTCCAGACTGTCAAACGATATGCCCTCGTAAACCGTGTGCTTGTTATTGAATTTCATACTGCCCATCCATTATGTAATTACTGCACTTATGCAAATATGCAGTAACTTGCTCATGCCAGCCACCGCGCCAGTTCAGCAAGCGCCCAGAAGATGACGATGATCCAGAACATTGTGCCTAAGATGTCTAGTAGGTCGCTCATAATTTCCTCTCCAACACTTCCCGCAGCATCGCCGCGCCGCGCTCGCGCCGCTCCTGCCTGCGCTTGCGCTCGTATTCGAGTTTCTTTTCACGGTTCTTGTAGTAGTACCGCCGCGCGTATTCTCTGCACGCCTCGGTATGCTCCTGATAGTATCGCTGGTGATACTCGCGGAAGTATTGCGCGGCTTTCTCTTTGTTCTTTGCGCGCCACTCGCGCAGGTTGGCGGCGTCTCTCATAGCGGCATCACCATTTGCGCTAATAGCTGTTTGCCAATCCATTCGGTGTATGCGGGCGGGATAGCCTGAGCGAGTTCAGCTTTTGTCATCCAGTCAATTTGCATTGCGCGCTCACCATCTGTCTTTTTGAACTGCCCGCCTGCAACTGTGATGATTGACTGCTTGCCCCATGCGCCCGCTGAACTAGATGCGTTCAGCGTTCCTTTGCGTCTGTCGTTAATCATCCTGCCACTTCCGATAACTACCTGGTGCGGTTGGTGTGGCGGTTGAAGCATGAAGGTGGACATCTCGAATTTGCGGTGTCGGTAAACATTTAAACCAAACATTAATCCGCATAGCGTGATACCGACAAGCGGGGAATCTTCCACGTTTTCGATAATCCATGGCTTGCCAGTTTTATCCAGTAACTCCCGCGTCTTATCTATCAGCATTGGATAAACTCTATCTTTCAACCAGGGTAAATGCCGCAGTCGGCTGTATCCCTGACACGGCGGGCTGGCATGGATTACGTCATACTCTGCGCCGTGAGCTGCCAGGTATTCCAGCGCATCACTCTGGATAAACTTAAACGGGTATCGCGGCTGGGGCGCAATATCAACGCCTGTTACCTCGAAGCCTGCGCGGTGGTAGCCCATGCCCGCGCCACCTGCACCACAGAATAAGTCAAGCAGTCTCATCTCGTCCTCGCAATCTCTACCCACGCGCCCATGTTGGAGCCGAACCAGGCGCGGAGTTCGTCTCCTGCCGCGTTACGGGCAAGCATCTGCAAGCAGTAATCAGCGAACAGGTTGGCCCATCTTTCGTTGCAGTCGTATCCCTCTAACCCAAACGGGTGCATCCCAGGCCACAAGCGCGCCTTGTTTACAAGGTTGGTGATTTGCACAACCAGTCCAGACGGTTGCAACTTC
>Ga0209416_1001254_pt1 | contig 18754 bp, 18 predicted proteins | sample RifGroF1_FD_184001 | JGI IMG/M metagenome (GOLD analysis project Ga0209416, IMG submission 184001) | Groundwater microbial communities from Rifle, Colorado, USA - Groundwater F1 (SPAdes) (version 2) | ecosystem: Environmental > Aquatic > Deep subsurface > Groundwater | place: Rifle, Colorado...
TTCTCCATGTTTGAGCCATAGCTCGATGAGCTGTCGTTCCTGAAAAGTGAGTTGTGTGGCCATATCCGAAGTATTTTACGTGTTCGGATTCGTTTTAGAACTTACGTCTAGTCTTTTTCCCGTTCCATTTGCATATCCACTTGCTTCTGCGATATTAACCTGCAAACTTAATTTCACCGCCAATGCTTGGAGAAATACGATGATATCTCCAATTTCTAGTAAATGATTGTCTGATCCTACAAATCTTTCATTTTCTTCGCCCGCTTCGCGCACCTCCGCAATAGCAAGTCTAACCAAATGAAATTTGTCTGACATAGTGTCTGTTGCAACTATTGCAGGTCGATCAGCGCGCCATTTCTCAATCCCTTCCTGCCACTGTTGCGTTTGCGCGTCAAATATTTTCATATAGATATTCACGCTAGTATGTTTTTCAGTGTATATCAACCAGTGTTTTCTATATCAAACACTACATATAGTGTTTCAGTTTGAGAAAAACCACAGCAGTAGCGGTTGGAATTGCGGTTGAAAGTTAATCAATTATTGAAAAATCGAAACAAAAATAATGTGATCGTCGATTCATGTGTTAAAACCTACGCGGGATCTTGGTTGTACCCCACACCGTCTCGAATCGCCTCCTCGGCTTTTTGGAGTTCCAGACCAACATACATCATATGCCCTTGTTCGAGGAGATAATTCCAATCGCTAATCTGCCACGCGACTTCTTGCGCGGTGCGCCCCTCAAAAATCTTCACCGCAGGACCACCATCTGGCTCGTATAATGTCGCGCGAATTAACTTCGCTTTACCAGGAGCAAATTTTGGCAAGGTGGGTAATGTTTTCGCAACGGCGTACGGCACCGCCTGTGTCTTGTACTGCTCAACCAGCGCCCCCCACACGAGCGCGTCTTTCTCTTCGATAACCTCAACCACAACATTCCCACGCGGATCAAACGCGAAATGAACCGCCGGCGTAAAACCCAACTCGCGTTCGTATTGATCCATCAACAAGTTGTTCACCAAACCAAAATCATCGGCGTACATGTGCGCCGAATGCGTGATCATCGTGAGCGGGCCCATCTTCATCCCCGCGGAGTCCGCAATATCTTTCTGCAATTTGCGCAACGCAAACGTATTGCGAGGCCATCCGTGCACCATGTCTTGCGATCGAAAATGCGCAGTGAAGAAAAATTGATCATCCTGCACCGATCCCAACACCATCACCAAACACGGCGTATCGCCCTTATTCACCTCGTTCCAGTCTCGTTTCGGGTCCATGGTCGTTGCAACCATCTTTTTACTATCTGGACGCGTCTGCAACAGCACCTTCATCGCCTGAATTTGATCCACACCTAAATCAACACGCATGCGTTTTCCGTAATTGTAGGCAACGCCGGGGATCTGCCGACTTGTCAACATTTCAGCGTAATACCCTTCCAACTCCACGCGCGAAAACGGCAAGTATTCTGGAAAATAGATGTCCTCAGGATTTTCGTCGGTGATCACCGCAGTCAAGTTTAATATTTCCTTGAGCGAGTTATCTTTTGAGTAGCGCGTGTGTTTTGGGCGACCGTATTTTTGAATCTCGTTCAGCAGTTTCAACCATGTTTGCGCAACCGTTGGCGCGCTTACGCGGAATCCTGTGTGCTCGGACGGCATTTGCGTAACGGCGATCTCCGCGACAGGAAACGTTCGCTGTGTATTTGCAAACGCGTCTTTGTGTTGCGCGCTTAATCGACGCACTTCCTCAACTAACTCAACGGCGGTGCGCCCTCGCATGTCCACAACCTCAACGTACTTTCGGAACTCTTCCAAAACTTCATCCGGGATTTCTTTTTCGATCTCGCCTCGCCCACCTTTAATTTTCCTTGAGTCTTTTTCGATTCCCTTCTGATTCAACATCAACAGCGAATGGCCCGAAAGCGACATCTCCGCCCCCCAAACCACAATCACACGAATGTGCGGATTCGTAAAAATATTGCGAATCATCGCATTGATTCCTTGCGCGCTGTACAGATTTCCGATCGTGTTGTACTCAACATCTTTGAGAAGCGTTTCTATCACCTGACGTTCGGTCCACAAGCAACAAACCGCAACATGATGCTTGGGATTTTTTATTTTGAGAATATCTTTGTAATAGATCGGCCAGTTCGAAAGATCAATTGTCGATTTTTTGGCCGATTTTTTAGGTGCGATTTTTTTTGAAGTTCCCGTCGACGCGCTCATTCAAAATCCTTCCAAATCTTTGAGGGAGTCGGTGGCTCCTGATCTTGATATTTGCTGTTTCGTTTTGAATAATCAAGCTCGACAGGAGAACTCATCTGCAAAAACGCGATCTGTGCGACGCACATTCCCGCGTACAACTTGATTGGAAGATTACTGATATTGCTCATTTCAAATGTGAGATATCCGGAAAATCCTGGTTGCACAAAACTCGCGGTGGCGTGCACAATAATCCCGATACGCCCCAGTGACGAACGACCTTCAAGTAATCCAATGAGATCATTTGGGAGAGTAATAATTTCGCGCGTTGATCCAAGCACAAACTCTCGCGGATGAATGATAAACGACCCATCCTCTTTTGCGTGAACTAAGTCAGTAACGTCAAACTCTTTTTTCACATCGATGTGCGTGTGCGCGCTATTGCGAAACACGCGAAAGTTCTGATGAAGCGTGAGGTCAATCGCCGCGGTGCGAACGTGCGTCGGGTCAAATGGACTCAACTGAAGTTTTTTTTGATCAATGTACGCGCGAATATCTTTGTCCGAGAGAACCATGCTGAGCATGATAGCAGAAAAATGGGAAATGTGGGACTACTTCCCGCCCACCGGCGTTGGCTTCTGCCAACTCGCAAAATTACAGGAGGGATACCGCGAACAACCGTAAAAACCACGACCACGCTTGGTTCGCTTGTACACCACATCGCCTTCGTTGCAGTCGGGGCATTTCATTCCGTCGACCGTTTGCACGAGTCGTGCGGTGTATTTGCACTCGGGGTACCGCGCGCAACTCAGGAACTTCCCGAACCGCCCCGTTCGCACCACCACGTTTCCTTCTCCACACGTTGGACATTTTTCCCCGGTGTCCTCGACAGGAATTTTTGCCCGTTCACCCGTTTTCGTCACTTCATCGACTGTTTTTTGAAATGGCTCAAAAAATACTCGAACGATTTTCTTCCACTGTTTCTCACCACGCGCGATTGCGTCAAGATCATCTTCCATTTCTGCGGTGAATTGATAATCCAGTTCTTTGGGAAAGTTCTTCACCAAGAAATCCGAAACTGTTGTGCCAATCGAGGTTGGAATAAACGCTTTCTCTTTGCGTTCAACATATCCACGATCCGAGATTACAGAAATGATGCTCGCGTAGGTACTTGGCCGACCGATCCCCAATTTTTCGAGCGTTTTAACCAAGGAAGCGTCGTTGAATCGTGCGGGCGGTTGTGTAAATTTTTGTTCCGCTTGTGTTTTGCGATATTCGAGTGATTCTTTCTCCTGCAGATTGGGAAGCTCTGTTGTATCGCTCGTTTGCGCGTAGGCTTTGTACCATCCGTCAAATTGTAAAATGGAACCGTTTGCTTTTAATGTCACAATTTTTGAAGATGATGTCGTTGTCGCGTGAATCTCCACCAATGTTTGCGCAAAAATCGCGTCGTTCATCTGCGAGGCCACCGCGCGATTGCGAACCAGCGCGAGCAACTTCGACTGTTTGTCATCTAAATCAAGTTGCGCTTTTTTGAGATCGTTTTCCGAGTACACCGTAGGGCGAATCGCTTCGTGCGCTTCTTGTGCATTTTTACTCGATTTCTTGTAATAGTTTGGTTTATCGGGCAAATATTGCTTGCCGTATTCCGAATCCACGGTGGATCGAATCGCATCAATCGCCTGCTGTGAAAGCGCAAATGAATCGGTGCGGTGATACGTAATCAATCCTTCTTCGTAAAGACTTTGGGCCACCATCATCGTTTGTTTGGAAGACCATCCGAAACGATTGGCACACGCTTGCTGTAAGGTTGAGGTGGTGAAAGGAGGATACGCGGAACGACGGCGGTCATTTTTTTCAACGGCATGCACGACATACGATGCAGTTTTAAGATGATCAAGGATTGGATCGACATCATCTTTTGATTTTGGATCAAATGGTTTTTTATCAACAGCTGACACACGCGCAAGAAATTCCTGTTTTGCTTCCGAGCTCAAGGAACGTAATAAGACATCAACTTCCCAATATTCTTCGGGTTTGAATGCGAGAATTTCCTTTTCGCGCTCCACAATAAGTCGAAGCGCAACGGACTGAACACGGCCAGCGGAAAGTCCTCGGCGGATTTTCTTCCACAACACCGGCGATACATAATATCCCACCAATCGATCCACCACTCGGCGCGCTTGCTGCGCGTTCACCAAATCCATGTTGATCTCGGCTGGTGCATTAATCGCTGCGAGCACCGCTTCCTTTGTAATTTCGTGGAATGTTGATCGAACAAACTTCACCTTTGATTTTTTTGGTTCCAAAAGTGCCTGAAGGTGCCAAGCAATTGCCTCTCCTTCGCGGTCAGGGTCGGTTGCGAGATATACAATGTCGCTTGTCGACGCGCGTTTTTTGAGATCGGCTACCAAAGATTTTCGGCCAGAAGTGATTTCATACTCGGGTTCAAAATCATGATCCACATCGACGCCCATTTTCGAGGGCGGAAGATCTCGTACGTGCCCCATGCTTGCGTGCACGTCATACTCGGCACCCAAGTATTGGGCGAGTTTTTTGGCTTTTGTGGGTGATTCAACTAGAACGAGATGCATGAAAAAACCTTTCTTTCGGTGGATCAAGTGTATGGGGATCATACCTGCTCTGTCAAACAGCAATCATATATTTCGCCCCATTTTTCACTACTATTCCTCGCATTTCCAGATCAAAAAGAGCACTCAAACATGTTGAACGATCAAATGAGCCCAGCGCCACAACTTCATCAACTCGCGCCCCCGTGGGAAATTGGCGCATTGTTTCTAGCATCTTTGTTTCAAATTCTGTCGTTTTTTCGTCTCGCTTTATACATATATATGGCATGCGAAGTTCATCATGCACATCTTTGAGTGAAGTGATTAACATTGCACCGTTGTTTATCAAGATTTTTGTTCCTTCGGCGTACGGACTAAAATATGGACCGGAAATAACAAACGCATCACGTCCAAGTTGTAGCGCCCAGTTCACGGTTGAAAAGGTACCCGACGGAAAACCCGCCTCAACAACAATTACCGCGCTACACATTCCCGCGATAATGCGATTTCGTTGCAGGTAGCGCCATTTCTCTGTTGGAACGGCATCATCATATTCTGCGCAAACCAGTCCACCTTGCTTCAAAATATTTCTTGCGAGAAACTCATTTGATTGAGGTGTGATTTGTGATAGACCTCCTGCAACAACAGCAATTGTTTTTCCCCCAAATTCTAAGGTTGATTCGTGCACACATTGATCAACTCCCACCGCCAACCCACTCACCACGCACCATCCTTGCTCAACGGCTTGCCGTACAAAATGCCGTGTCGCTTGTTTTCCATATGCTGTCATGTTTCGCGTTCCAATAATTGCAACTGCTTTTTGTCGAAATAGATCCTGATTACCCGCACAGTACAAAGCTTTTGGGCAAAAACTAGATTGAGAAAGTGGTTTAGGAAATCGTTCATCCATTTTTTTAATCTGCATCATTGACTGTGTACACCAAGACAACTGTTTTCCCATACACTCACAATACACAGAGGTTCTTACAAAAAGATGACAAAATAACAATGGGGTCGCGAAACGCAAATCTGTAGGATACAATGCTGAATATGCGGAAGTGCATGCAATGGATCTATCATATTTTAATTCTCTTGGTTCCCTTATTGTTTTCTGCACGCACGGAAGAACTTTTTGAGTTCAATAAAGTGGTTGCGGTATACGCGTTTGCCCTTTTGGTCGCAACCTGCGGGCTGATTGAACTTGGAATCGCAACATATCGCAATGAATCGATCTCTTGGAAGCGCTCACCGCTCGATCTTCCGCTTGTGGTTTTCTTTTTCTCGCAACTCCTTTCAACAATTCTATCGATGCATCCGCGAACATCTTGGCTGGGATATTATTCTCGTTTTAATGGTGGCCTCTGGTCAACTATTTCTTATCTCATTCTTTATTTTGGATTCATCCAACACGTGAACTGGAAAGAAGTGCGTTCATATGTCTGGACAATTGTGTATTCTGGTGTTCTTGTTTCACTGTATGCAATTCCCGAACATTTTGGCGTTTCACCGAGTTGTTTCATTTTGTTGCGTGAATCAGCTGAATCAAATCCATCAATAAATCTTTTTACAACTGACTGTTGGGTTCAAGATGTGCGATCGCGCATTTTTGGAACGCTCGGTCAACCAAACTGGCTCGCGGGAATGCTCGCACCGATTATTGTTCTTGCGACCGGTCTTATCGCTACCAAGAAAAAACGCGTCTTAAAATATGTGGCGCTGTTTAGCACATTCCTTATGTTGCTCGCGTTGCTCTACACACGATCTCGATCAGGATTACTCGCTGTAGCTGGTGGACTTGTTGTTTTGTTTGCATTTGATTTCTTCATTCACGTACGCGCAAAGCAAGGATTAAAAAGAGTCTTGACTTTTTTGCTTCCAATTTTTGCGTTCTTTTTTATTGTTGTGTTTCAATTTGGTGAAGATCTTCGAACTGCGTTTCGCACCGTTTTTCAATCATTGCGAGTAACACAAACCTTTGTCCAACAAAATGATCAATCATCCTCGGAAACACTACAAGGTCAACTTCCGCAGGTTGAGGGTGGATCGGATTCATCGATTATCCGCACTATTGTTTGGAAAGGCGCGATCGATGTGTGGAAACGGTATCCACTTACGGGTTCGGGCGTTGAAACGTTCGCGTATAGTTATTATCTTGATCGGCCGATCGAACACAATTTGGTGAGTGAGTGGGATTTTCTGTACAACAAGGCACACAATGAATGGCTCAACTATCTTGCAACGACAGGAATCATCGGATTAACGTCATATCTTGTTGTCGTTTTTGTGGGCATCGGATACGCGATTATCAGTACACGAAAACTGAAACTTGAGGAGCAAATCTTCGCATTCTCGGTTGCTGGCGCGCTTCTTGCGATTCAGATTTCCAATGTGATTGGATTTAGCACAGTTGCCGTTTCTTTGTTGTTTTTCCTTCTTCCCACACTGGTACAATTTGAGTCGCACCCGTTTAAAAGCATTGAAGTGAAGTTTCCCGTTCCAACGATCATTTCCTTACTCGTTGCGTCAATAGTTCCTATTCTTTTCTTTTTCTTTTCCTCAAGTATTTTTTCATATTGGTCGGCTGATGCTGATTTTTCTGAGCTCAAAAAGTTGATGAACGCGGGATATCACTCGCAAGCGCTTCAAGAATATGATCGATTAATCAAAAAACAACCTCGTGAATCCGCATATCGTGAAGAATTTGCGCAATACACATCCCTTCTTGCAATTGGAGCACACAATCAGCAGGAAGCCACGCTTTCTGCACAACTGCAGGTGCTCGCGAAACAAGAAAGTGATACTGCGTACGCGCTGAATCCCGTTCATCTGAATAACATCAAGTCGCGCGTTCGCACGTTGCTAAACTTGGCAGAACTGAACCCCTCTATGTACGACGAGGCACTTCAGTTAATAGAAGTGGCAAGAAAACTGTCTCCTACTGATCCAAAACTACCGTATTTTTCGGCACAAGTGTACTTGCTGAAAAAAGAGTTTGAGCGAGCGAAGCGCGAAGCGCTGGTCGCATTAGAACTCAAACAAGATTATATTGCTGTACAGGATCTTTTGAATGATATTGAACAGAATCTTGCTACTTCTTCCGGACAGAAAAACTCCTCAAAAGAATGATAAAATACAGGTATGAAAAAGATTATCACAGTTCCACATAAGACGTTACGAACAGTCGCAACCGATCTGCAGAAATCCTCGGGAAGTTCATTTTTAATGCAAGAACTACAAAATGCATTACGAAACTCAAACCCAAAGGGAGCGGGTCTCGCCCTTCCACAAATCGATTCTTCGTTTCGAGGATTTTCTGTGTTTCTTTCAGCGGAAGAAAATGCACTCGACACCACTCGCCCTTCCTCGCGAAAACAGGACGTTCAGATGAAATCATTTATCAATCCAAAAATTGTTGATGTTCCCTCCGAAAAAACATTTGGTCCAGATTCAGAAGATCCAATTTTAGAAGGGTGTTTATCCATTCCGACAATCTACGGTCCTGTTCCCCGTTTTGCTTGGCTTCGTCTTTCATATCTCGATTTGAATTTCACTGCGCACGAAGAAACATTTTATGGTTTTTATGCGCGCGTCATTCAGCATGAATATGATCATCTTGAAGGCATTTTATTTACTGACTACAGTTTACGGCTCGAGCTTCCACTGTATCAACTTGACAATGGAAAAATGAACTCAATTCCATTAGATATTGTAAAAACATGGTAGCTTCTTTCCACAACAACTCGATTTTGAACACAAATAATGTTCGCATTCTTGTTGCGGGGACTCCTCAAACAACCGTTGGGGTTGCGCAAACGCTTTTTGATGCCCACTACACGATAGTTGGCGTTCTCTGTCCGTTTCCTAAACCTATTGGCAGACAACAACACATCACCGCATCACCAGTAGAACTCTGGGCGCGAACAAAACAGATTCCTGTTTTTCATTGCGATCATCATCAATTGAATACGGAAGGCCAATCGCTTTCACCATTACAGTCTCTTTTACAAACTGCGGTTGGAAAAATCGACCTGCTCGTTGTGGCTGATTTCGGCTTTTTGATTCCGAAGTGGATGTTAGATATGTCCCGTTTTGGAGGGTTAAATATCCATCCATCAAGATTGCCTCGTTGGCGAGGTGCTGGCCCTGTTCCATTCACGTTGTTGTTTGGAGACACCGATTCAGCGGTGAGCATTATTCGAATGAGTGAAATATTTGACCTTGGCGCAATTGTTGCTCAACGTGATCTTCCTGTTTTTCCTCGCGACACCACAGGAACACTTCTTGCACGAGGATTTGAAGTTGGACAATCACTTTTGATAGATATTTTGCCGAAGTATCTAGACGGAACCATTCACCCGATTCCACAACCAACAAACTCACCAACACCGATGACCTACAAAAAAGATCTTGCAAAAGAATGGGGATTCATTCCGTGGTCAACTCTGCAATTTGCGATGGGAAACACAAAAACCTACGAATCCGTTCCGCTTTTTGAAAAGTATGCGCTCCCCACAACCGCAGAACAACTCGATCGCATGATCCGCGCGTTTTCTCCAAAACCACTCGCGTGGACAATTCTTCCAAATGAAAAACGCATGATTATTCATTCTGCGAACATATCAGGTAAGACACTATCATTGAATGAAGTTCAAGTTGAAGGAAAAGAAAAGTTGCTCTTTTCACACATCGAAAAAGAAATTAAAGAAAGTACCTAACAAAAAGAAAACGAAAGATTTATTTCTTTGCAGGCGCTTTTCGCGCTTCACTCGCGGTTTTTGCGCGTCGCATCATGCGAATACAGGTTGTGCACAACATCACGCGTTTTTTTATCCCACCAACGAGTACGTGAGAACGATGAAGGTTGGCCATGCGTTTGTGACTGACGCGATTTTTCGCGTGAGAAACAAGATGTCCTGTGTTATATGTTCTGGTGCAAACTGCGCAAACTGCCATAGGAGAGTATTGTAGCAAGAAAAATCGAAAATGGAAGCAGTCGAAAATCTGATCTTCTCCTTGTTTTCTGGTACAATCATCACATGATTCTTTCTCTTCTTGATTCAAATCCGCTCCTCGCTGTGTTGTACACTCTGGCATTGCTTTCAGCGATCACCGTGCATGAGCTGGCGCACGCGCTCGTGGCCGACAAGTTGGGCGACCCCACCGCCCGCCTGCAAGGCAGGATTTCACTCAATCCACTCAAGCACCTTGATCCAATCGGAGCAGCCGCGATGTTACTTACCGGCTTTGGTTGGGCAAAACCCGTTCCTGTCGATGAATACAACCTGAGGAATCCAAAACAGGACTTCGCTTGGGTCGCACTCGCGGGCCCCGCAAGCAATATGATATTTGCGATTGTTCTTTCCCTTTTCATAAAAACCATGGCACTTGGCACCTTTTCTCTCCTTTTGTATCCGTTTCTACTGCTCAACGTTAACTTGGCATTGTTTAACCTGCTTCCAGTCCACCCACTCGACGGTGGGAAAATTATTGCGGGAATCCTTCCAAAAAATCTCTCCATCGAGTTTGAGTCGATTCTTGCCAAGTATGGATTTTTTATTCTCATTTTCTTGATTTTTCCATTCGGAGGCCAATCCCCCGCGAGTATGTTTCTATCTCCCATTTCTGATTTTATTTTGCGAATCTTGTTGTAAATAGCTGCGTTTCGCGTGTTTTTCTTCTTGATCCTCGACTATATCTCTACTGTGAAACACATTACCCATATTCCAAAAGAACCAGAGGCGACCGAAGAACGTCGCGCTCTGGTGAAAGAATGGTCTGGACAAAAACTCGAGGCGCTTCTCACGCAACGGTTTGATCCTACGCTTGTGATTAAACGAAACTGCGAAAACTTTATCGGATCCGTCGAAATTCCCGTGGGAATCGCCGGCCCACTCCTTCTGTCACGAAACGCTGAACAAAAAGAATACCTTGTTCCTCTTGCCACAACCGAAGGCGCCCTCATCGCGAGCGTGAATCGCGGGATGAAGGTTATTCGAGAATCAAACGGATGCGCGGTGATCTCAAAAAATGAAGGGATGACGCGTGCGCCCGTGTTCAAATGCACGAATGGCGCGGTTGCAATCGAACTGAAAAACTGGATTCTTGCGCATTTTAATGAAATCAAACACGTCGCCGAGTCAACATCATCACATCTTGAGTTGTTGCATGTTCACGCGTGGATTTTGGGACGCCACCTGTACTGTCGTTTCTCCGCACACACTGGAGACGCGATGGGAATGAACATGCTCACGATTGGATTGCAAAAAGCCATTGATACTGTCGTTCTGCCCGCGTGGAAATCAAAAACAACTTGCGTTGCATTAACCAGCAATCTCTGCACCGATAAAAAGGCAAATGACATTAACGCGTTGTTGGGCCGAGGATATTGGGCGCAAGCCGAGACAACTATTCCTCGAAACATCATTGAATCGGTGTTAAAAACAACCCCCGAGCGCATGATTGAGGTTCATGTGCAAAAAAACCTCGTCGGATCGAGCCTCGCGGGCTCGCGCTCACAAAACGCGCACGTCGCGAACATCGTTTCTGCATTATTTTTAGCAACCGGCCAAGATCCCGCGCACATTGTTGAAGGTTCGCTGGGATTTACCGCGTTTGAACTCAACGATGATGGATCGTTGTACGCTTCGGTAACGTTACCTAATTTAAATATCGGAGTCATTGGTGGCGGAACATCATTGCCTGCATTTCGAGATGCGCGAACATTGATTTCGAACACTCTACTCCCACTAGAGTTTTCTGAGGTGATTGCAGGATCCGCGTTGGCGGGAGAGCTTTCACTCATCGCTTCTCTATCCACACAATCGCTCGCCTGCGCACACGAACAGTTGGGAAGAATTTCTCATCAGAAATAAAAATATGAACATTGTGAAACCGCGCACCGGCATTGTTGGATATGGAACATACGTTCCAAAACAGCGCAAAACTGCGGAAGAAATCGCGCAACGACGCGGAGACGATGCTTTGATCGCAACTTCGCTTGGCGTAAAACAAAAATCAATCCCCTCTGCCGATGAAGATACAGTCACCATTGCCGTTGAGGCGTCTTTGCGCGCGTTTTCTCGATTTTCGATTCAAAAAGAAAAAATCGGCGCACTGTTCATTGGTTCAGAAAGTCACCCGTATGCGGTGAAACCAAGTGGAACGGTTGTTGCGAGTGCGTTAGGTCTTTCGGAACAACTTGCGATGGCTGATCTGCAGTTCGCGTGTAAAGCTGGGATGCAGTCGTTGCTCGTTGCATCGGCATATGTGGGATCAGGAATGTGCGAACTTGGAATGGGAATCGGTGCGGATACGGCGCAAGCGCGCGATGGAGATATTTTGGAGTACACCGCGGGAGCTGGTGGCGGATGCGTTGTTATTGGAAATTGCGATCAACATGAATGCATTGCTGAGATTCTTGGATCAGCTTCGATTGCGACAGACACCCCCGATTTTTGGAGGCGGCCGTCGTTTGATCATCCGTCGCATGCGGGTCGTTTTACCGGTACACCGGCATATTTCGCACACATTAGCAAATCAGTTGATGTCTTGCTAAATAAACTTGATATGAAGATTAATGAATTCGCGCTGTGTGGATTTCATACGCCAAATGCAAAATTTCCCGCACAGATCGCAAAACAACTTGGCGTTTCTAAAAAACAGATGCTATGGAGTTTACCCGTACTCGATGTGGGGAATACGTACGCGGGCGCGATTTTTCTTGTATTGGAAAGCATAGTAGATCACGCGCACGCGGGGGATCTCGCACTCCTCGCTTCGTATGGGAGCGGTGCGGGATCGGATGCAATCGCTCTTCGCATCTTGAAAGATGGAAAGGACGCGCAATGATAAACGCCCCTTCCCCAATCTTTTCTTCTCCACTATATCTTTCGGGCGCATCGATTTCTGATTTTGGTGAGTTGTGGGATCGATCTCTTGAATCGCTCATCGAACACGTCATTGAAGAATCGTTGCGCACAGCACAACTCGAAAAAAAAGATATTGATGCGGTTGTCGTCGCAAACATGTCTGCGGGGCAATTTGAGGGTCAGTCGCATCTCGGCGCGCTCGTGTCGTCCATGTTCCCCCAGTTCCCACCCGCGATCCGCGTCGAAGGCGCATGCGCCTCGGGAGGGCTGGCACTTCTCACCGCAGAACAGTACATTCTTTCGGGAACATATCAGCGCGTACTTGTCATCGGTGCTGAGAAAATGACCGATGTATCCGCACAAGAAACAACCGATATTCTTGCGGGAGCGTCACATGTTATTGAAGAATCACTCGCAACTTTTCCCGCACTGTATGCACTTCTCGCGAAAGAACACATGCGCGAATACGGGACAACGCGAGAAAATCTCGTATCGATCGCGGTAAAAAATCATCATCACGCGATGAACAACCCGCATGCGCAGTTTCATAAAGAAATCACGATTGAGGATGTGCTGAAAAGTCCAATGGTGGCCGATCCTTTACGATTACTGGATTGCTCACCTATTTCCGATGGTGCGAGTGCCGTGGTTATTTCTTCTGACTCACACCGCGCACAGGCAAGAATTGCAGGATTTGGGCACGCACAGGATTCACTAACTCTTGCGGGAAGATCTTCGCTCACATCGTTTGAGGCGACATCGCGAGCAACGAAACAGGCGCTATCGAGAACAGAAGCGAAAATTGCCGAGTTCGATGCGTATGAGCTTCACGATTGCTTCACGATTGCGGAAATTTTTGCAATTGAGGATATTGGTCTCTGCAAAAAAGGCGCGTCGCAAGCGTATATCGAAAATCATTCGGATAAATTGAATAAATCCGGAGGGTTAAAAGGATGTGGTCATCCTGTGGGCGCAACCGGTGTGAAACAAGTGGCGTTTTTAGCACAACAAATTGAACTTGGAATAATTGAGCGCGGATTTGCTCAAAATATTGGTGGCGCGGGAGCAACTGCGGTAGTGCATTGTGTTGAACCAGCGAAGGTCAACGAAAATAAAGGTATTGTGAAAAATACGCGCATCAAAAAAAGCGAGAAAAAATGAATAACGCACACCTCTCCCCCATTCAGTATTATCGCCAAAGCGCCGAGTGGCGCGCGTGGATCGGGAAAACGGGCGTCGTGGTTCAAGAGACCACCGTTTTCGCGACCCCAACCGATGTTTGCGGGAATCAGGCGTATCAACTCGCACTGATCGAACTCGAAAATGGCGAGCGACGGGTACTTCCCGTGTGCCTCGGGGAACAGGTGGCGGTTGGAGATCGAGTGATGCTGGTGTTGCGAAAGTTGCGCGATTCGCAAACAAATTCCGTGATTGAGTATGGGATGAAGTGCAGACTGCATCACCGACCATAAACTTAATTGCGTGTTCCCAACTTAATTCTTTTTTCTCCAATCTTGAATCGAATTAATAACGTCATCACCAAATTACTCACGATCAAGTACGTTGGAAATGCAACATGCGCAAAGTTCCACGTCTGAATAACTAAAAGTCCAATGATTGCATTGATTACCCCAGTCCAATAGAGCGCATCATTTTCAGATTCCGGATGATAGTATGATTTCACCATCGTTGGAACTGTCGCGAGTCCATCCGCAAAAATTGCAAAAAGAATCGCAATATCCCCCAATCTCGTCACAATCCACAATATGATTCCTAACAACGAAAACATTCCACAAATCAAATCCAATCTTTCGATTTTCCAATACGCTTTTTTATTCGTAAATGAGGCAATGAAAATACTCAACGGAATAAATCCAACAATAAACGTTGTTAACGCTTGAATCCTCACTCCTTGACTAATTTCTGCAGAAAACGCAATCAGTGGAGCAACCCCCCAAAGCAACTGACTCACTTTGTTTGGTTGAATTTTGCCACGAATAGTATCCTTAAGATAACTCAGCGCGCCCATCATTTGAATAAAAACGCCGAGAAATACAAAGTTTGGATTGAGCATACTTGAAAATTCCCTTCTTCTTTAACTTTTTTTGCAGGGGCTAAAGGAATCGAACCTTTACTAGAGGTTTTGGAGACCTCTGTTCTACCATTAAACTAAGCCCCTAACACTGATTACTTATACCGAGATTATACTATACTTAGGAACAGATAGAATCGAAAAAAAACTAATGCCGAGAACTAAGAAGTGTCGCGCGTAACAACTTTCGATATAGTGGTAATAGTTTTCGTAGTACAGGACTTCGATCTGAAGGTCGTTCATAAAACGCATGAAAGTCGGGGTCTTCAACTTGAGATAAAAGCCGAGGTGATACATCATCGTTTGACGCGTCAATGATAATTGGATGTCCTGCCCACGTTTCGTATCGAACAAATGAATGTCCTCCAAGAGAATCGATTCTACTTCTATCAATCGAAACAAATCCACGCAATTTCCCCGCAATAATCATTTTTTCCGTGAGATACCCCGCAAGCGCTGATTGATGCAAACAAACACCACCTCCAAAAAATTCAGATAATTTCATTATTTGCCTCTTTTGAATTCCCTTTTCTTTCTCTAGTACACTCGCGGCATTATATGGAATTTTTTCACGAACAAACATCCAGATCGCGTTTAGAATCTCTCCACTAGTAGTACACCCAGATTCTCTTTTATATCTCATAAAATCCATAAACGATGCAACTAGTTTGGGATCTTCTTTTTCATCAATCAACAAACTCTCCTTGCGACTTCCAACAATTACACCACCATTAATTGGAGTATCTTGAATAATGCAGAATCTGTTCTGAAAGAAACGTTCCTTGAAGATAATTCCTTTTTCCTCGTATTGCGGATCCATTCTTAACTGATTTCTCGCCCGTCTTGTATAATCACGCTCAGCTCTTTTACCGACTGCTTTTTGGAAAGGACCCAAAACATCATTTCTTGTTACTTCAACTGTCACTTCTCCCCCCGTCCTTTTTCTGCTACTGTTAAGGAATGCAAGCATCCCTGCTCAATGCTCGCTTGGCGCGTGCACTATCTAAGGATAAGAAGTTATTGATGGAAACGCAAGTTTCGATCGTGACGGTTTCCGCAACATTTCGACGTTCAAAACTGTTTTTCTCTGATCTATACGCAGACACTCAAACGACCATCGACGATGAAAGTTCCGACGTCGTTTTTTCTCGCGCGCACTACTCGATGGCGTTGGCAATCGCGATTCAAGCGTGGATGAAGAAAAAATATGAGATCTCGTTTCATCGCGATCGAGCATCGCACCTTGTTTTTCCCGAAGCGATACCATCTGAAGCATGGTTTGTTGATCCAACAAACTACGTTCCGTCTTCGCAGTGGAAAAAAATCGCCTTCACCGAGTTTCTTGGAAAACTCATCGCTCGAACGCCAATCTTGAAAACGATCAAGGATGAAATCGACAAGCGCGGCCGCAAGGAGCTCCCCATTCGATCCGCAATCATTCCCCCGTTGTTGCACCTCTTCGCGCATGTGCATCGACCGATTATCTCTCTTCACAACGAAACGGGGAATGTTCTTGCAGGCGTGGGGAAAAAGGTGCTCCAAGTGATCACCGATCCGTATGTGCGCAATGAATATCTTGATTATGCGCATCTTTCCACAATGCGTTTTGCGGTGTTCGATGAAAAAACAAAAACCGACACGATTGAACGCGCGAAGTTGTTGAACAAAAAACTAGATCCCGACCGCGTGATTGTCACCGGTCCACCCATCGATCCCCGCATCGTCGCCTGTGCATCGCACAAAAATCCACTCGGGCACACGCAGAGGCCGCTTCGCATTTGCGTGACAACCGGAGGACTTGGGACAAATAAGCAGGAAATCTCGCAGGCACTGCATGAGCTCATGGACTTTTTGCGCATGCGCCCCCACCCCGTTCAACTTGTGATGTACGCGGGCACACATCGAGACTTTACCAAAATGGTGATTCAGATCGCGCACGAAGAACACATTCCGATTGAAAATCATCAAAATACCGATGCGAAGTTGCGACTCCTGTTTTCCGATCATATTGTGGACGCAAACGAATTACTCATTAAATATGCATTTCCTTGGGCGGACTGCTTCATCACAAAACCTTCGGGCGATATGGCATATGACGCGGTTGCATCGGGCGCGTCGGTTCTTTTCTTAAACTCTTGGGGTGTTTGGGAAGATCATGTGCGAGATGTGTTCGAACAGAAAGAGATTGGGCGTGTGGCGGAACTATCGGAAATTAAGAAACAAATCGAGGCGTTGTTGATTCCCGTTGATGGCGAAAGTTGGTTTAGTTCTGCGATGCGTCGCGCACAAGAGATTGATCCTCTATTTTTGCGAGGTGCAGAGCGCATTCTTCAAGAAGCGCGTAACTGGGCTGAGGAAAAATAGCTCGTCATTTCGTCTATTTCCTTATCAGAAACATGGAGTCCGAGCGGCAGAAAAAGAACACGTCGGTTTTTTGACCACGCGCAGTCGGGAAATTTCCAATATAGTGGAGCGAGCGAAAAAATTTTCTTTTGCATTTGTGCGCATTCCCGTTCCGATCCGCGAAATCCGATAGGAAACGCGTGCAATCTCCCCCATTCTTCTTTTGAAACTGTAATCAAATACCATGGATCCTTCAATCCTTTTTCACGAAATTGTTCGTAATAGTGCGAAACTTGTTCGCTTTTTGTATTCGAAATCAATTGATGATTAAGATGTTGCGCGAGATACTTCGAAACAAACTGAAATCCTTGCAATCCAACACGTGCATCTCCCACAAATGCATCATGCGTTTTTAAAATGCGTTCGTGCGCGGTTCGAACGAGCGTGTTTGAACGCATCCCGCGCCCAAGCGCATACAAAAACTGAAACGCAAAAAAAAGAATCGAGGTATAGAGACGATCCACGATTCGTTGCGCTTCTCCATTTCTCGAAGAAATTGAAAACAGTGAATACGAAAAACTCCCTTGAAGCGGTGTTACTTTCCGAAGCGAGTCAATAATAATGTGATTTTGATGAAGCAAACACACTTTTGAAGAATCGATAACTCGATGCACGCAATCTTCAATAATTAACGCACTCGAGGCAAGACGTTGAACTTCTGCACGGTTATTTAAAAGCACATTCTCAATCCCCACGGGATGAAAAAGAACGATGACCTGCGGACGGTACCGCTTCCGCGCCGTTTCGAACGCACGGGGGTTGGGTTGGAGATTCGCATCACACGCGTATAGCTTCACAACATAGCCATGCGCTTCAATATTTTGAATCACATCAACACAATAAAAATCGGGAATCAAGACGACGGCGTCTTTTTGCACTTTTTGTGCGAGAATTTCCCAAAGTGCGTCCTCAAATGACTGCCAATACGTTTGCACAACCCCATTCGTAACGCGCAACGCATGCGTACAAAAGAACTTCCAAGAAAATGGTGAGTAGATCGACGAAACCATCGAGACTACTTTAGTTTTGAGGACTCTTTATGCTCGGTCGCTTTTCTGCATTTCTTGCAGTACTTGTGAAGCTTGAGCTTTTCGGTCGTGTTCAGTTTATTACGTTCGGTGATGTAGTTAAATGTGTCGCAAACCGTACATTTTAATCCAAACGCTTGTCGAGGTCCCTTTTTCTTTTTTCCTGCCATAATTCTCCTTTTGATTACTGACAAACAATCTCTCTGAGCCGTCTTAGGGATTCGAACCCTAGACCTGCTGTTTACAAAACAGCTGCTCTACCACTGAGCTAAGACGGCATATTGTAGCGCATCTCTTGCATTGATGCTACCACGATTTTGCAATTTGAGTCGATGACGATCGTGGTGCCAGGTGAAGGATTCGGACCTTCGGAGGCGTAAGCCAACGGTTTTACAGACCGTCCTCGTTGACCACTTGAGTAACCTGGCAGTAGAGATGCGCATTTCGAGCGAAGAATATTGTATCACAAGGCTGAATTCTACACGAATCCGAACACTTTCCCTTTCTTCATTGATTGTATCTCACGAGTAAACGCTTCGTGAGAGGTTTCATACTGAAGACACTTTCTTGGTCTGTTGTTCATCTCTTCAATGAT
>Ga0209416_1001255_pt1 | contig 18742 bp, 18 predicted proteins | sample RifGroF1_FD_184001 | JGI IMG/M metagenome (GOLD analysis project Ga0209416, IMG submission 184001) | Groundwater microbial communities from Rifle, Colorado, USA - Groundwater F1 (SPAdes) (version 2) | ecosystem: Environmental > Aquatic > Deep subsurface > Groundwater | place: Rifle, Colorado...
AATTATAAGTAAAAGACTCAATAGACACAAGGTCACTCGGAAACTTTATGTTAGCTTGTGCAGTATAAGAAGCTACCGACTTTGGATCAGCATAAATAGATAAAGTAAAAGTCTTCGTTGGCTCAACTTTTGCTGAAGATGAACGAAGAGAAATAACACTAGCTAGAGATATCTGAGGAACTAATACTGATAAAAGTAAAACTAGAGAAACAAAAAACTTTTCTTTATTTTTTTTATACATAAATATTATTTGGCTAGATTATATAATTTTATAAAATTAACTTATTAGTGGAAACGAAATAATAAAATGCGAACCAACTCCCTTAATAGACTCTACTGACAGACTCCCGCTCATTTGTTTTATTATTTGAGCGGTAATCCAGAGACCTAAACCTGTACCTCTAATATTTTGAGTATCTTTATTTTTAATACGATAAAACTTTTCAAATAATTTTGCTCTCTCTTCTTCGTTCATACCAATACCAGTATCACTTACTCTTATATATAAACGATTTTTTTCTACATACTGCCTAACAATAACCTCACCTTTAATTGTATATTTAACAGCATTACCAACAATATTTACTAAAATTTGCTTAAAACGATCAACGTCAATATTTATAAATTGATTTTCTAATATATTTGTTTTATCAAAAGAGACGACAAGTCCTTTCTCTTTAGCTGGTAACATAAGAGAATTAACAATTTGCTCTATTAATTCAACTGGATTAATTTTTGAAAACTCATAAGACATTCTGCCTTGTTCTATTCTAGATACGTCCAAAATATCAGCCACGAGCAGATCAAGCTCTTTAGCTGAAGTGTCAATATTTGTAACGTATTTTTTAGTTTCATCAGATAATTCAGGTGCTTCACGCATAAAATCTGCATACCCTCTGATAATCGACAACGGAGTTCTTAATTCATGGGAAGCCATAGAGATAAAATCATCCTTAAGAGTATCTACTTCTTTCAACTTTTTATATAAATCCATATAATCGATTATTTTAGAATGACGCAAAAATAAAAACATTACTAAAATTATAACACCGAGAAGAATAATTTTACTATTGGTAATATCACGCCCAATAGCCATATCAGCCTCAGACAAAGTCTGAGTTGTTACAACAACTCCCAATATGTTACCAAGATTATCAGTTATAGCCCGAGTGGTTTTAAATAATCTTTCACTACCTTCATTTGCAGATATTGTTATTGAATGATTTGGATCACTAGTGGCAAATGTAAATAAATATGAGTCTTGTTTATCAATTTGACCAATTTCTTCTTTGTTGTTTGAGGCGATAACAATATAAGAACTTTCAATAATATTTGTATTCAAATTCGGTTCTACTTTTTTAGCAACAACCTTAAAATTTTTTATAGTTTCATTTGTATTTATTATATTTTCAATTTTTTCATTTAAATATTTAGAATCGTCTATTTTGTCACCAGCAAAAGAAACAAAGGCATCCTGCAGAGAACCTACTCGAACATTTATCAAACGTTCTTCTGCATCATTGGCAATATTTATAAATCTTTGAGTTGTAAATAGAAAAGCTCCAGTTATAAGAAAGGCAACAATAATCGTATATATTAATTGGGGGTTATCAGCTACCTTCGTAATTCCCTTTTTAAAATTTGAATAGAGAAAACTGAGCATAATTATTTAAAATATTGGATTAGTTAAACTTAATTCATCACTTCAGTTTCCTTTTTAGCAAAGATAGATTCGAGGTTTTGGTTGGCGTCATCAACGCATTTTTGAATATCTTCTTTTGCTCTCTTCATTTCATCTTCTGATAGATCACCTATTTTTTCTATTTCTACTTGTCTTTCTTGGCGAACACTAATACGTGCGTCTTCAAGCTTTTCTTTTAAAATTTTGACGAGCTTCGTTCGATTTTCAGTTGTCAGCATTGGAAAAATAGCCCTGACACCATCTGAATCTGAAACAACGGATAATCCTAAATTAGCGGCAGATATAGCACTCTCGATACTTTTTATCTGGTTCTTATCCCATGGAGCTATACGTAAAGTCTTAGGGTCTTCTATAGATATACTTGCCACATTCTTGATCGGCATGAACGAACCATAGCTTTCTACATTTATATTGTCGAGAATCATAGGAGTTGCTCTTCCTGAGTGAACTCCTCCATATTCTTTCGAAAGCCATTCTTCTACTTTCTTTAACTCACTTTTAAAATTTGTTGTATTGTATGCCATATGTTTATTATTATATCACAAGTGCGATGTGTTCTAAAATCATTTTGACAGAGGCTCCGGGGGTAGAAAGATAATCACGACAATTCTTTAATTCATTTAGAATAAATTTATAATTTTCATTATTTAAATCTTTTTTCCATTTCTCATAAATAATTCTTTCTAAACTATTTAAAAGAGTGGTCGCCTTATGTCTTAATCCTCCACTATTTTCATCATCTTTAAATTCTTTTATAATATCGGCAATTTTCTCAATTCGCGCACTAGGTAATAGTTTAATAAAATCACTCGCAAATTTATCATCTATGGTATTATCATTTTTAATATTTTTTATTAAATGTACTCTCGACAATATTGTATCTAAAAGTAGCGACGAATCTGGAACTACGATAAAAAAGTGGGAAGAAGTCAGAGGCTCTTCTATGATTTTCAGTAAGGCTTGTTCAGCTTCACGATTTATAAATTTCGCTCCAATTATACAAACCTTCTTTTTACCATCTATTGGCAAATTCATATGCCATTCTTTTATATTGTGACTATCTTCAATATTAAGCGAATCAAAAAGGGAGAGCATAACATCTGGGCTATTCTTATTTACTTCCCCTCGCTCTTCCAAAAGTAAACGAATAGAGTAGGCAACTTCTTCAGGATTGCCTTCAATAACATAGCTATGGTAAAGATTCTCGGGAAATAAATTGCTGAGATTCATATATCTATTGTACCTTAATTGGGAAAATTTCCTGCAATTCTCCTGAATAATAAAATTCATAAGAAAGTCCTCCGAATGTATAGTCCCTATCATTGATCGTAATCGTAGAACCTCCAACTTCTGGATTTTCTTTTGGACTTGATTTATGGAAACCTAAATTGAAAAGTGTTGCTAATACTTCAGGACGATCGTTTATAGAGTAACCCGCCTCTTCCCATTGATGCATTATTTGCTTTAAAAATATTGCGGTATACATATATGAGTAGTAATGATTCTTGGGATCAGTCAATCTTCCCATAAGCTCCGTATCAGGATCAGCATTCCCATAATTAAATATCCCTTCATAATTTTCACCTAAATAAAAAGGGCTTTTGTTGTTCTTAAGATTACTCTCAATTAATTGAGCAGTTCCAAATTTAACACCAGCTACACCATAAGAGAACTTTGTACCATTACCAAGTACTTTCATAGGTTCAAAATATCTCTTATATGATTCACGATTGGAGGTAAAGAATCTAAATTGTTCTGATATGACGGTTGCGATTATAAGTCTAGCTGATACTCCAGAGTCTACACTTGCTTGCAAGATAACATCCTTATCTTTTACCAATGCATCTCTTAATGTCTGCCACTCAGTAGAAGCTACCCAACTAAAAATACTTTGAGATGAAGCATTGCCCCCTAGAGAATTTATACTATTCCCAAGGTCATCACACTTTGCTAACTTTTCTTTTATAAAAGAAATATTATTTTCTGTAACTAATACAATCGCATTAATCATGTTTTCTACAATCACAGAGGATTTGGTACTGATATAGGTATCGAGTATCCTCTGTCCATTCTCAGGTAAAACTGAATTAATAGTCATGATCTTACACTCTATTACAGGATCTAATTTATTAAAGTTTGAAGACATGGACTTTTGAATAACAGGTAAGCGTACGCCCTCCTTTTCATTTACTGTATTAAAAAATTCGTTTCTAGAATCTATACTTCCTTCTACATCTGTTAAATGTAATCTCATGGCAACCAACACGCTAGAGAAAAGCATGCCTACTCCAGCAAAACCAAAAAAAATAATCAAAATTATTATACGTAATTTTTTATTGTTTTTTAAAAAATTCATTTTTATCTTTTACTTAAAATTGTTTTTTTATAAGTTTCTAAGTGATTTAGGGCTTCACCTGTACCTTTTGCAACACAAAGAAGTGGCTCATCGGCAACGCGAGCCTTAACTCCCGTCCTTCTATATATAAGATCTGCAAGATTTCTAAGCTGAGAGGATCCTCCCGTCATTATAATACCATCATCGATAATATCTGCAGATAATTCGGGTGGGGTTAGGGAAAGTACTTCTTTGATAGCTCCTATCATCGCCCGCAATTCTTTGTCTATGGCTCTGACAATCTCGTTAGTAGAGATCTGGGCTGTTCGAGGAAGGCCTTGGATAAAGTCTCTTCCTTTTATGGTGATAGTGATTTCTTCTTCTAGCGGAATAGCTGCGCCTATCTTTATCTTTATAGCTTCAGCGGTTCTGTCGCCAATGGCTAAGTTGAAAGTCTTTTTTATATAATCGGCAATCGCTAAATCTATCTTATCTCCGGCACACTTCACAGAAGTAGAAGCAACGATACCGCCTAGTGCTATAACTGCGACGTCCGTCGTCCCTCCTCCGATATCCATAATCATATGACCCTTGGACTCCTGTATAGGAATACCAGCTCCAATAGCAGCTAAGATCGGCTCTTTGACCACATAAGCATTTTTAGCTCCAGCTTTCACAGCAGCCTCCACAACAGCACGACGTTCTGTGGAAGTTATACCTGCAGGAACTGAAACCATAACATCTGGTTTAAATAAATTGTATTTACCAAGCGTCTTCGTAATAAAGTAGCGAAGCATTGCCTCTGTCACTTTATAGTCGGCTATCACACCATCCTTCATGGGCCTATAAACAATTATACTTTCGGGAGTTTTTCCTATCATCTCTTTAGCTTCAATACCAATAGCCAATATTGTATTATCTTGTTCTGAAACAGCAACAACAGAGGGCTCGTCTAAAACAACACCCTTTCCAGGTAGATATACCAGAGTATTTGCTGTTCCCAAATCAATGCCTAGTTTTTTAGAAAATATGGCCATACAATATTTATAACTTATATACTATATCACAAATTTCTATAAAAAATAAGTTCAATAAATATGATTTTGTGCTAACATATAAACATGTATATAGTCACTGTTATTCCAATACAAAAAGGCTTTCTAAAAGAAAATCTGACGTATTTCTCTCCGACGGAAATCCCCTTAGGGAGCATTGTCTCTATTCCCATCAGGTCCAAGACAACTGATGCTATTGTTATCAATATAGATAGTGCTCGTGATTTGAAATTTGATTTAAAAAATGCAGACTTTCAATTAAAAAAAATTGTAAGCGTCAAAGGTTCATCTCCTTTCTCTTCTGCCTTTTTCAATGCTTGTGAAAAGATGAAGGACTATACAGTAAGCAACACTGGCACAATTATCAAATCTCTGCTTCCAGCAATTTTTTTAGAAAATATCAAGGATCTGAAAAAAGTTAAAGTTGAAAATCCCAATGAGGAAGAAAAGATTTCTGAAAATGTTAAACAGGAAAAATTAATTTTTCAAGCTTTGACTCCTGATCGTATGAGCTGGTATCGAACTCTTATACGAGAAGCTTTTGCAAAGAAAGAATCTGTTTTCATTTGTGTCCCGACTCGCTTTGATATCGAGCAATTAAAAATTGAGCTGACAAAAGGTATCAGTCAGTACGTCTTTTCTTTCCATGGTGATATGACGAAGAAGATGCTTATAAGCACGTATAATTCTTGCATCGAAGAAGTTCATCCGATACTCATCATAGGTACTGGTATGTTCCTGTCTATTCCAAGAACAGACATTAAAACGATTATAGTAGAACATGAAAATTCTGATGCTTACAAACAATTCAATCGTCCATTTATTGATATTCGTACTTTTGCTGAAATACTTTCATCTCAAAATAAAGTTAAATTAATTTTCGGTGACACACTTCTCCGCCCTGATACACTTTGGAGACACGATGAGGGAGAGCTAGGTGAAGTTGCTTCCCCTCTTTTCCGTTTGCCTCAAGCAGAAAGACAAATAGTTGTCGATATGAAAGAACAATTAGACGACAAAGGATCTAAGGTATTCACAGTACTGTCTCTCTCAACCAAGAAAATGATATCTTATGCCATAGAACACAACGAATCAGTTCTATTGTTTACTATCCGGAAGGGCCTAGCTGGTGTCACAGTATGTCATGATTGTGGTCATACACTTCTGTGTCCAACATGTAGAACTCCCATCGTTCTTTATGGCTCAAAGCAGAGAAATGCCACCAAAATCGTGAACTCGCGTATATTTATGTGTAATAAATGTGGATACAAAGAAACAACAGAAGTCCGATGTAAAGAGTGTCTTAGTTGGAATCTAACTCCACTAGGAATAGGTACAGATAGAGTTTATGAAGAAGTGAAAAGTCTATATCCGAATACTAAAATTATCCAAATGGATAAAGAAACAATTAGCACAGACAAAGAAGCCCGGGGAAAGATGGATGAATTTTATAAAAATCCCGGAAGTATTTTGATTGGAACTGAAATGGTTTTCTCTTATATCAATACCGAAGTTATACATAGTGCTATCATATCCCTTGATGGACTACTCTCGATTCCAAGTTTTAACATTACGCAAAAAATTCTCCACATAATGGAGAAGTTGCATGAAATAACAAAACGTAATTTAATAATTCAAACTCGAATACCAGAAAATCCCATACTTGAACATATTTTAAATGGCAATGTTCTTCCTCTTTATCGCGAAGATTTAAAAGAAAGAAAACAATTCGGATATCCACCATTCAAAAGACTTATTAAAATAACTTTTGCTGGCTCGGCAAGTGAAACAGAAAAAGCACGTTCTTACATAGATCAACTTTTAGGTGGCTATGAGCCTCAGATATTTTCGGCTTTTGTTGGAAAAGTAAAAGGCCAGTACATTACCAACACTGTTATAAAAATAGGCCCTGCTCTTTGGCCAATACCAATAGATGACAAACAAATGATAAACACCCACCTCTCTGAGAATCTTCGCCGTCTGTCCCCTGCCTTTTCCATAAACGTAGACCCTGAGGATCTACTCTAAAATATCTTGCTTGAAATATAAAGATATGTTATTATCAGTTCCATATGATTACAGTAATTGAGGTAAAGAAGAATACAAATGAGAACAACATGAACCTTGTTCGCAGGTTTACTCGTAAGGTTCAAGAATCTGGAATTATTCAGAAAGTTAAAAGTAAGCGTTACAACGAACGTGCTCCATCTAAAGTAAAGGTAAAGATTGCTACATTAAAAAGAATCAATCGTAAGAAAAATTTAGAAAAGTTACAAAAGCTTGGAAAAGCTCCTCTGCCTACAAAGCGTGGACATCGTTAATAACAATTATGTATGCCAGTATCTGAATTCTCTACAATAACAAACACGACAAAAGGCAAGCTTCCACGCTTGCCTTTTGTTTATATAAAAAATGCAATCTTGGGAGAAAAATACGAGCTTGGAGTAAGTTTCCTGTCTTCAGGTAAACAAAGAAATTTAAATAAAAAATATAGAGGTATAGACAAAACTACAAACATCCTTTCCTTCCCTCTTACTAAAACTTCCGGAGATATAACTTTTGATTTAATTAAAGTTAAGAAAGATGCCCCACTCTTTGACATGACTTACAGTAAATTCCTTAAATATTTATTCATACATGGACTCTTGCATTTGAAAGGATATGATCATAGTGATATAATGGAGAAGCAAGAAAAGAAATTTCTAAAAATGTTTTCTTAGATAATTTAATGATGACAAAAAATAACTTCAATGTTGGCATAGATATAGGAACCCATACTATAAAAGTTGTAGTCACGGGTATTAACAAGGACAATGGCTCCCCTTGCGTATTGGCTACAGGCACATCTGAAACAGTGGGTATGAGATTAGGATATATTGTCAATATTGACCTAGTAGCAGAAAGCTTAAAGAAAGCGATCAAACTTGCAGAAGCAACTCTAGGCTCTAAAATCCGTAAAGCTTGTGTATCTATAGGAGGTATTAGCCTAGGCTCTATGATCTCTACAGGATCAGTTATTATCTCTCGGGCAGATCAAGAAATTACAGAACTTGATGTCTCGAAAGTTTTAGCAATAAGTGAAGAGAATTTGGATATTATTAATAAAAAAATCATACACATTATCCCCATCGCTTATAAACTAGATGGTAAAGATATCCATGGTCGCCCACAAGGCATGCATGGAATAAAGCTTGAAGTGAAAACCCTCTTTATTACTTGTCTCAAGCAAAACTTAGACGACCTGATAACCGTATTGGGCCTTGCCAATATTGAAGTAAGTGATGTCTTGGCTTCACCTGTAGCTCTATCGACAATACTACTTAACTCCAGACAAAAAACTGCCGGATGTGCCCTTGTAGATATCGGAGCCGAAACCGTATCTCTTTCTGTCTTTGAGAACAACTTACTTATTTCTTTGCAGGTGTTTTCTATTGGAAGTATGGATATTACCAAAGATGTAGCTTTAGGTTTTAAAATAGCGCTAGAAGAAGCTGAAAGTGTAAAACTAGGTAGTGTAATAGGAGGAGATTTTCCTAAGAAAAAAGTTGACGAAATTATAGAAGCAAGACTTGGAGATATTTTTGAACTTGTAGACAATCATCTAAAAAGAATACGTAGGAGTGAACTTCTTCCTGCTGGAATAGTTATTACAGGAGGAGGTGCTCATATAACCAAAATAGAAGAAATAGCAAAGAAACAATTAAACCTTCCAGCCAAAGTAGGGCCCGTAGATACGACAATCAATAACAAATTTAAAATAAAAGATGCATCTTGGTATGTTGCGTATGGACTTGCATTAAATTCTTCTTCAGAAGGAAATAATAACATGCAAAGTTCTATCGGAGATAACGTAAAGCAAGTTAAAGGATTTTTTAAATCTATTTTATCTCAACTTTTGCCATAATACACTTATATTATAACATATAATAAGTATAGCGTCAAATGTTTCCTTTTTATATATTTCTGGTATTATATATGAAGTCAAACTATTATTAATGATTATACAGCCTTGCCCGTCTATAAATGACGTGACTAGGATGATACACAATATTATGCCTAAAATAAATCCAGACATAGAATCATTTGCGAGAATTAAAGTTATCGGTATTGGTGGTTCAGGTAAAAATGCCTTAAACCATATGATAGCTTCAAAAGTAAAGGGTGTAGAATTCATCGTTATGAATACCGACACTCAAGATTTGCACAACTCCTTAGCTGAAAAGAAGGTCCATCTTGGTAAGAATTTAACTAAAGGTCTAGGTGCAGGTATGAATCCAGAAATTGGTCGCCGCGCTGCTGAAGAAACAAAAGCCGAAATTCAAGATGTTATAAAGGGAGCCGATATGGTCTTTATTGCTTGTGGAATGGGAGGAGGTACAGGTACAGGGGCTGCTCCTATTGTAGCTCAAGCTGCAAAAGAACAAGGGATCCTAACTGTTGCAGTCGTTACAAAGCCATTTTCATTTGAAGGAAATCAGCGTATGAAATTAGCTGAAGTAGGGCTTTCTGAACTTGAAGGTGAAGTAGACGCAATCTTAGTAATTCCAAACGACAGACTTATCGTCATCTCTGGTAAAGATGTCGGATTCAGACAAGCTTTTGCTTTGTGTGATGAGGTCCTTAAGCAAGCTGTTGAGGGTATTTCTGAACTCATTACTACTCCTGGTATGATCAATGTGGACTTTGCCGACATCAAGGCCGTCATGTCTGATGCAGGAAGCGCCCTCATGGGAGTCGGAATTGCCGCTGGTGAAGGCAGAGCTGAGAAAGCCGCTCTGCAAGCTATCAATTCCCCTCTTCTAGATCTTTCTATCTCTGGAGCTAAGGGAGTTCTCTTTGCAATTTCTGGAGGAGACGATCTAACTATCCATGAAATTCAAGAAGCTGCTAAAATTATAACTGAGTCTATTGATAAAGAAGCAAAGGTAATATTTGGAACTATTAGTGATGATAAGCTTAAGAAAGGCGAAATGAAAGTCACAGTTATCGCTACTGGATTCCCTACTGATATGCCAAAGCGTTCACTTTTCCAAATTCATCAAAAAGCCAATGAGCCTACAGTAAATTCTTCTAGTAAAGAAGAAGTTATCCAAGCTGTAAACAAAGAAATTGTAAAAGATTCATCTCAAGATTATATAAAGAAATCTGACAAAGTGGAGGATGATCTATTTATTGATGATACAGAAGATTGGAGCACTGTTCCTGCATTCTTAAGACGTAATAAGAAGTAGAAAAACGCGAAGTAGGATTATTAAAATTTTTATCCCAGCCTGCGCCCTTTAGGGTAAAGCGAGAAAAATTTAATAATCCTATGAAGCGTTTTTTATTGGGAAACAAACAAAAAAGTAATTTAATTTTCTTGCTCTTTACCCCAGAGGGGCCCTACGAGACAGCGAAAATTAAATTACTTTTTTGTTTGTTTTTATGTTAAAATAGCTACCATGTACGAATTAATTATATTAGGAGGAGGGCCGGCTGGCACAGCCGCAGCTGTATACTCTGCTCGCAAACAACTGAAAACTGCTATTATTACCAGTGAATTTGGAGGTCAATCTATAGTTTCAGAGCTTATTTATAACTGGATTGGTACTACAGAAATATCGGGAGCCGACTTGGCTTCAAACTTGAAGAAACATACTCTTTACTACAAAGGGCCTTATTTAGATATTATAGAAGGGGAAAAGATAGTATCAGTTACAAAAGATAATAATGTGTTTACTATAAAATCTGAATCAGGTAAAGAATACACCACCAAGGCTCTTTTGGTGGCAACGGGTAGTGGTAGGCGTAAACTGGAAGCAGAAAATGCAGATAAATACGAACATAAAGGTATCACTTATTGTGCTTCTTGTGATGGACCTATGTTTGATGGGCAAGATGTACTTGTAATAGGTGGTGGTAATGCCGCTTTTGAATCAGCCGCTCAACTTCTCGCTTATTGTAAAAGTGTAACTCTAATACACAGAAGAGACGTTTTCAGAGCAGACGAAATTACTGTTAAAAAGCTTCTTGAAAATCCTAAATTCAAAACAATTATAAATGCTGAAATTACAAGAGTAGATGGAGATAAATTTGTAAGTTCACTCACATACAAAGATAAGACAACTGGAGAAGAACATACCTTGGAGTCTAACGGAATCTTTGTCGAAATCGGGCAAATACCAAATGTAGATTTTGTAAAAGATATTGTATCTATGGATGAAAGTGGCAAGATAATAGTAGATCCTATGTCCCAATCTACAACTACGACAGGTATTTGGGCTGCTGGTGATTGTACTAATGGACGCTACCATCAGAACAATATCGCCGTCGGCGACGCAGTCAAAGCACTAGAGGATATCTATATTTGGATACAGAAGAATAAGTAAAAAAGATAAAAAAGCAGAATAAAAATGTTCTCGAGCGAACCCTTTCGCAGGACGACGGTCCGAGAAGAGAAATTTTTCAGCAGAAAAATATTCGTGGTGAGTCCGAGAATTTTTTTATGGAGCTTTTTTATTTATTCTCTTTTGCTAAAATTTCTTCAAGAATTTCTAGTTCTTGTTTAGAATTTGGCTGGAAACCTTCCATTATATTTGACATGGTAACAGCCTCTACCCTCTTCCCATCTTTTTGAGCTAATTCAATTAAATCGGTAAGGTAATATTCAGTTTGAGTATTTTCATTTTTTAATTTACTTATATTTTCCCAAAGCCAACTAGCATCAAATGCATAGAAGGACGGATTGACTTCTTTTATTTGTCTTTCTTCGTCTGTAGCATCTTTGTATTCAACAATTTTAAGAACTTGGCCATTTTTATCTCGAATTATTCTACCAAAATTATTAAGCCCAGCTCTCCAATCTTCAAAATCTGGTAAAATTATAGTCCCAATAGCAACGACGGCCTTCTTTTCTTTTACAGTCTGAACCAAACTTTCTATTGTTTCTTTAGAAACTAAAGGCTGGTCAGAGTATAAAACTACAACTATTTTATGGTCTGGATGAACCTTCTCTTTAGCTGACAAGACTGCGTGACCAGTACCAAGTTGCTCAGTTTGGTGTGCATAAATACGCTTATCGCCCAAAACCTCAAATATTCTTTCCTTCTTATACCCAACTACAATAACCGGATCAATAGGAAGATCAATCAATGACAATGTATCAAATATCCTTTCTAGAAATGATTTACCTTGGAGTATTGAGAGAGCTTTCGGTTCATCGGACTCCATCCTCTTCCCTTTCCCCGCTGCTAAAATTATGATTTGTGTATTTTGCATGTGCACGATACAGGATTCGAACCTGTGACATCGTCAACGTCAATGACGCGCTCTACCAACTGAGCTAACCGTGCTTGTGCGGAAGTGGTGAGATTCGAACTCACGAAGAGTTTTACCCCTTGCCGCTTTTCGAAAGCGGTGCATTCAACCTCTCTGCCACACTTCCTTTCATTACCAACCCTCCAAATGAACTTTCTTGAGTATACAAGATTTATTTACTATTTTCAATACTTACTTACCAAATGACACAAACTCTGCCATAGCAGAGTTTGTGTCATTATTAATTCCTAATTCTTAATTTTTAATTCTTAATCAAACTCTCCCCTGTCATCTCTTTTGGTTTTTCTATCCCGTACAATTCTAGGATTGTTGGGGTTATGTCGGCAAGTGTTCCTTCACTCTTTAATTTTTTATTTTCATCCGTCAAGATAAATGGCACAAGATCACTAGTATGCGAAGTATGTCTCAATCCAGTTATAGGATCGATGTTCACTTCAGCATTTCCATGATCAGCAGTTACTAAAGCAATACCACCCCCCAATTTTAAAGCTTCTAAAATTCTTCCTAATTCTCTATCAACCTCTTCCACAGCAATTATAATGGCTGGCACCTCTGAGGTATGGCCCACCATGTCCGCATTGGCAAAATTCACAAATATGAAATCTGTACCCTTTTCTATTTGTTCGATCGCTTTATCCGCAACTCCTCCTGCTGACATTTTCGGAGCTAAATCATAAGTCAGAACACCTTGAGGACTCGGTACTAGAATTTGCTCTTCTCCTTTATAAGGTACTTCCTCTCCGCAGTTTAAGAAATAAGTTGCATGAGCAAATTTCTCTGTCTCAGCGATATGGGCTTGGGTCATACCATTTTCACTAATTGTTTTACCTAGAGTTTCATTTATCTTTGTTGCTGGAAATGCAACTGAGCATGTATATTCTTTTTTATATTCGGTCATTGTCACAAGGCAAACATTCTCATCTTTGTACTTTTCCATTATTCTCTCAGTAATCATTCTCATACGATCAGCTCTAAAGTTAAAAAGGAAGAAGCCATCGTTCTTGTTTACAGAGTAACTTTTACCTTCTTTATTCACGCAAACGAAAGGCTCTAAGTGCTCATCCATCTTTCCTTCTTTATATAAATTCTCCACATACAAATGTGGCTCAATATTACATTCTGTCCCCTTACCATCAAATATAACTTCCTCAGCCTTAGCTAGCCGTTCCCATCTTTGATCTCGATCCATTGCATAAAGACGTCCAGACACAGAAGCTATCTCTCCTACTCCAAGTTTTTCTATATAATCTTCTAGCTCTTTTATATAGCTAGCTCCAGCTTGAGGTGGAGTATCTCGGCCATCTGTGATGGCATGAATAGCAATCTTTTTTATTCCAGCATTTTTAGCAATTTCCAAGAATCCAAATAAATGCGACATATGACTATGAATACCACCTGGAGATACGAGTCCAGCGATGTGAAGAGTTGAGTCATACTTATTCACATGAGCAAAGAGTTCAACGAAAGCAGGATTGTCCTTAAACTCACCAGATGATATAGACTTACTGATTCTAACTATATCCTGATATAGAATTCTACCAGCTCCTATCGTCATATGCCCCAGCTCACTATTGCCCATTTGTCCGTCAGGTAGCCCAAATTTGACTCCAGAAGCCTCTAGTAAAGTGTGAGGGTACTTACTCCATATGCCATCAAAATTAGGCTTATGAGCCTGTGCAATAGCATTATCTTTCGCCTCTTTTCGATATCCCCAGCCATCTAGTACAATTAAAGCAATTTGTTTTTTGTGCATAATTGGATTATATCATATCTTAATAATTTCAGTATTTAGCTTTTGAATATTAGATTTTTTTATTGACCGAAATCCTATGAAGGCCGCGATAATTGCTGCAATTCCACCAACAATAATACTCGCTCTAGCTCCTGCATATTGGCCTATTAGTCCAATTATTGGTCCTCCGATAAATGTTGAGCCTAGAAATGCCATACTCCAGAGAGCCATAACTTGACTTCTCATCTCATTTGAACTTTCTGACTGCAAAGTACTATTACCCCAAGAGATAAAGTTTACAGAAAACACTCCAACTATAAATAAAAGTATCGTTGTAATAAATTTAGAAGGAATTATACCAACTAATGTAAAAGTTAATCCAAACATCAAGGCAGTAAAAACAAGTAGCTTCTGCGTAGCTTTCTTTACAAAGATAGCACTCAAAAGTCCACCCAAAATGGAACCAAGGCCTATAGCAGAAATAAATGTGGCATAAAGAGCAGCCGTCCCATTATAAGTGGATTGCGCAAGTAATGGCATACTAATAGCAAATTCATAAGTTAATGTTCCTATAATTGCCATCATTATTAAAGTATTTGAAAGTGGCTTAGATGTTCTAACATAACGAATACCGTCAAGTATTTTCATTTTATTTTTTTTAACACTCACGCTTTGATGAAGTTCTCCGGAACGCATCAAAAATAATACAACAATAACAGCCAAGAAAGATATCCCGTTTAAAATAAAACACATACCAATACCTGCGCTTACAATTACAATTCCACCAATTACTGGACCTATGGCACGAGCGATATTAACTACTAGAATGGAGAGAGTCACAGCATTTGTAATACGATCTTTCCCAACCATCTCAGAAATGAAACTTTGTCTCGTTGGATTATCAATCGATGTAACTATCCCGAGCATTAGAGCAAAAATATAAATCATCCAGATTTCAATTTTTCCAGTAACAACCATTAACCCTAAGGCTATGGCCAACATAGCAAACATTCCTTGAGTAAAAATAATAATTTTTCTTTTATTAAATTTATCAGCCATCATTCCACCCCATGGTGACAAAACTAAGATTGGCAAAAATTGTAAAGCGGAAACAAGGCCAAGCTGAAAACCTGAATGAGTTAGAGACAAAACAAGCCAACCTTGAGCAAGAACCTGCATCCATGTACCTGACAAAGAAATGGCCTGACCAATCATATACAATCTAAAATTTCTCACCCCAAGAGATGAAAAAGTCTGCTTAAAAAAATTTTTAAATGATTTTCTGTTTTTATCTGATTTTATGTCCATTTAATTCATTGTTTAAATGCTCCGTAATATTGTTTATTTCACAATTATACAGATATTTTGATGAATTAGCCATAATCGGTATTATTTTCCGATTTGTGTTTTTGAGAAAAAATGTTATACTATTTGAGTTAATTTTAGGCTTTCTTAATTACTAATTCTTAATTATTAATTCCTAATTATTTACGGCCTTATCGTCTAACGGTTAGGACATCGGCTTTTCAAGCCGGTAATCCGGGTTCGATTCCCGGTAGGGTCACACCATAAAAATAAGCACTTGTCAAGAGTGTAATTTTTAGGTGTGACCCTAAGCAAAGTATCTGCATACTTTGCGTCCGGAAATCGAAGCCCAATTCGTTTTTCGATATTAATCGAAACGAATTGGGATACTGGTTCTGTAAGAACCGATAAGTGTAATCACGTTCCCGGCATCGTGGTATTATAGCAAGGACAGTCCTTGCTATCTCTATAATTAATATCTAGACTTTTAGAAAAATTGTTATATACTTATAAATATATGGTGGAATCAATACTTACAAAATTATTAGGTGAAATATCAGCAACTCAAAACTATAAAACATCAGTAGATAGATTTAAAATAATTTTACCTGAAATTGAAAAGATTCTAAATCAACGAGTATTATTTTATTTTGCATCAGAAGTAGGAATAGATAATAATTCTATGATAAATGATGAAGATGCTTTTATTATTGAAAATCTTCTATCTGTTCCAAGTACAAAAAAGGGACTAGTTTTAATATTACATAGTAATGGTGGTTATTCAACATCAGCGGAAAGAATTATCGATGTTTGCAAAAACTATTGCAAAGAAAAAAAAAGATGGCAGTGAATTTATTGTAATAATACCTAAACGTGCCAAAAGTGCTGCCACAATACTTTCTCTTGGATCAGATAAGATTTATTTACGAAACACAGCTGAACTCGGACCTGTTGACCCACAACTTTCAGTCACAGACACAAATGGTAGTACTCAATTTACACCTGCGTATTTACAGGTTGACGCTATTGAAAATCTTCTAAATTCTACTGCATTATTTTCTAAATCAAATTTTGATTCTCTTTTTAGTAAGAAAAAATCATTTGGAAACCTTGAAACTGATATTAAAATAAAATTCTTTGACCAATGTAATTATCCCGTCTATATTAATGCAAAAAATGAACTTGGTCTATCTGATAGTATTATAGAAAAAATTACAAAAGATAAAATTGAATCAAATTCAAATATTTTAAAAGAAGATTTTAATATATTCAAAGACCCACATTTAACTAAATCTCACGGTAGATTAATTAATTTAAATGATTTAAAAGATAATTCTTTGTATAAAGAAAAAATAATAAATAATTTACACAATTTATGTGAAGATGAAAGCCAGTATAAATCCCTAGACACACTCTTGTTTGAATTATATGTTAGAAAACGTCAATTACTTAATGATTCAGGAAATGAAATTGTTAAAAATATAGAAACTATAGATGAGTTTTTTACTAACTCCGGAAAGAAACTAGGACAATAAACCAATTAAAAAGCCATTGAATTTGAGGTATTAAATTTTATTTCCTTCTGTTTTTTAATTTCTTTTTTTGTATCCTTATTACTATTAAGTTGTTTTTGAAGATTAGAGGGAATTGATATTTTTATTTCACGCCAATTAGAAATAATACTATTGCCATTTATTTTGACATCTTTATTTTGAAATTCTTCTTTTTTTGTTTTTAAATATATCATAATTATATATAAATTAATGTAACTATTCCACTTTAATATTATTTAACTTTGTTGAATTTAATTCATTTATTTTAGCCCAGTTTTTTATAATATTACATATATTATATAATACCAAACTTACTTTAAAAATCAAAGAAATACTACAAAAAGCAATAAATACTCGGTATAACAAAATATTTAATTCCCCCTACCTCCTACAATCCGATTCCAATTCCAACCCCCCTAAGGTCACAGATTTTTAAGTCTTATTTATTTATACCTTTAGCCTCTCCAAAAGATGGGAATCTATGTGTGTCATAATCCTTCCTTATCTTTCGTAAATGTAATTCAATCGCCTTATGATAAGTAAAACTTTTATCGAGAAGCAATTTTGCACCTTTGACGATTTCTGGAATTTTCTTTTCAACAAGATTATCTGCAACACAAGCCACTCTTTTACCCTCTCTCAAGAGCCTATCACATTCTTTGGTTCTATCATCGAGAGAGGGGTATGAGTTACACCTAGGAAGAACCGAATAAAATGGCACATCATTCAGGAAATACAATGGCCAACGACAGGTAGCAATTTCTAACCATGGCGTATCGACAACAAAAGCAAGGAATGCAAAACCTGTATGAGGGGAAAGAAATATATCACATTTTTTTATCAATGATATCTGATTCCATAGACCAATATTGTATGCAGACTCTGCGTTTTTAAGATGCTTAATCAAATAGTTTACGTCATCCAAAGTAAAATCTTTTGTAAAAGTTCTATGGTGATCACTTTTGATAATACCCGTGAAGTAAATTTTAAGATTTGGTATTGCCTGTTCTAATGCCAAACATATTTTAAGCCACATTTCAATAGAAGGACTCTGCCTTAATCCTTTAGCTCCTCCAAGCATGATAGCAATCATAGGGCCACGATGCTTAAACTTCTTCACAAATGCTTTTGCTTTTGTCGGAACAGGAAGAGTAATTTTTGGATTATGTACGACAGGTAGAATACTGCTATTCTTGGCAACAAATATTTTTTGTAACACTTCTTGAGTTCTTGCTAACTCTACCCTGTCGTTTCCTTTTACCAGTCGACTCACTCTATTATCGGTACTAATATAATCCCAATTTTTGGAGATCTTTTGAAGACACTTGGCTTTTTCGCCATCCTTGAAAACTTCATCCGTTGAAATGGAATATGTCTTCTTGATCCATGGGCATGCATCTGCAAGTTCTGTTGGAGTATTAGCATTGAGCAATAGATACACATCAAGATTTTTATTGGCAAGCGAATAACCCTTGGCAATTTTCAAGGCTTCAACTGCGTGCCCGACAGGAGGATAATACACCCAGTTAAGTAGTAATTTTTTCTTCATAAGACAATTATACCAAAACCTGAGTTAAATGTCTTAAATCCCCTTATATTCCCTACAATCCGATTCAAATTTTATGACCTAAAGATATATTTAAATTTTGGAACATTTGCTATAATAAACTTATGAATAAAAAATTTATTGTAGCAATGATTAAAGTTGTTACTCTTTGTATTATTATATTTGCAGTCAGTGCT
>Ga0209416_1001259_pt1 | contig 18686 bp, 18 predicted proteins | sample RifGroF1_FD_184001 | JGI IMG/M metagenome (GOLD analysis project Ga0209416, IMG submission 184001) | Groundwater microbial communities from Rifle, Colorado, USA - Groundwater F1 (SPAdes) (version 2) | ecosystem: Environmental > Aquatic > Deep subsurface > Groundwater | place: Rifle, Colorado...
AGGAACAGGAATAGTATCTCCATATGCTTTGTTAAACTTTCTTGCTAAATATCTTGCCATCTCTACATGAGCAACTTGATCTTCCCCGACAGGAACATATTTAGATTTCTGAAGCAAAATATCTGAGGCCATCATAATGGGATACATAGCTAGTAATACAGAAGCATTAGATACATCCATATCTTTTTTAATCTTTTCCTTTAGTGTAGGTACTCTTAAAAGCTCTGATATGGTAACTAATTTAGAAAGGTACAGATTAAGTTCTGATATCTCTTCAATTAGTTGAGATTGAACAAAAATATCACAATTCTTAGAATCTAACCCCAAAGCTATGTAATCTTTTACTACCTCTAATACCTGTTTTTGAGTATCTTTAGGTTGTGCATCTGTTAGAGCATGTAAATCTGCAACAAAAACCATTGGTCTACCAATCTCTTTTTCCTTTTGTAAAGTCACAATTGTATGTACAGAACCAATTACATTAGCAATAGTTAAACCACCTGATGGTCTAATACCTGTAAATACATCTACTTTGTAATCTAAATTTTTCATATCAGTAATATACAATTAACTCCCCAATTATACACTATACTTACTAGGATGATATATAATCTGGGAGATGAAGATAGAGGATTTTAAAAATTTAAAAGAAATACATGAGTATTTTGCAATACATAACAGGTGTAAATTAAAAAAAATTGCAACTCAACCTGTATATGAAATACGACCTCCTAAATCTGGAATAGTGTTCATAGGAGAAGCCCCAGGATTAAATGAAGACAAACAAGGAAAACCTTTCGTAGGAGCAGCAGGAAAGCTTTTAGATGAATTACTAAGAAGTATTGAATATACAAGAGAGGATGTATATGTAACTAATGTAGTTAAGTACAGACCTCCCGAAAACAGAGAACCTCTACCTGAAGAAAAAGATGCCTGTAGAGTATGGGTAAATGCCGAGTTGATATTTTTAAAACCTAAGGTGATAATTCCATTGGGAAGACATGCTCTAGAAAGATTTTTACCTGGATTACAGATATCCTTAGTACATGGTCAAGCATATTTACACAGTAGTAATACTCCAATATTTGCAATGTATCATCCAGCTGTAGCTCTGTACAATCCAACTCTTAAAGAAACATTACAGAAAGATTTCTTTTTACTTAAAGATTTCCTAGATGGGAAAATACAACCAATCGAAAGTACTGATACCCCTTCTACTACCCTTACATCTCAAGAAGAGAAACAGATTGTAATAGATGAGATATTACAAATGTAATATCTATCCAGACCAACCTACTTTGTAGAGTATTTTCTTTCAAATCTAGATATTAATTCTCCAACAATTTGTCTTTGTACTACATCTGGTTTAAATACTAGAAGTGTCTTCTCTTTGTTTTTGGCTAGCATATGTATTAGATATATCTAAATTAATTAGCCATTTTACCATATATTTCAGATATGTAAGGTATAATATGAGCATATGAAAAAAATATATGACACAATATTAATAGGAGGAGGAGCAGCAGGATTAATAGCTGCTGTTGAATGTAAAAGATTAGGACAAGATATCCTAATCATTGAACGAAATCCAAGAGCAGGTAAGAAAATAGCAGTAACTGGAAAGGGAAGATGTAATGTAACTACCTTTAATCATGATTTAAAAGATCTAATATCTAAATATCAAAGGAATGGGAAATTTCTCTACGGAGCATTCTCTAGATTTACTGTAGAAGATACCATGAAGTACTTCGAAGATATCCTTAAAGTAAAACTTAAGGTAGAGAGAGGTAATAGAGTATTTCCTAAAAGTGATAAGGCGGTAGATATAATATATGCATTAAACAATCCTGTACAAGGAGATATATTACCTAATACCTCTGTACTTAGCTTTAATGTAAAAGATAGTAAAATTACATCTGTAGTTACATACAAAGGAGAATTTACTGCAAAAAGATATATATTAGCTACAGGAGGTAAATCATATCCCATTACCGGTTCTAATGGAGATGGATATACATTAGCAAAATCCTTAGGACATACCATTGTAGAACCTAAACCAGCATTAGTACCAATCATATGCAAAGAAAGATGGATTAAGAAATTAGCAGGACTCTCACTTGAGAATGTAAGAATTACAACGTACCAAGATAGTAAGAAAGTTGTAAGTAAATTTGGAGAAGCACTCTTTACTCATGAAGGAATGAGTGGTCCGATAATAATAGATATGTCTAGAGATGTAGGAGATGCGCTGGAAAAAGGTAAGGTTGAATTAAGTATAGACTTTAAACCAGCGTTAAGTAAGGAGATATTAGACAGGAGAGTTAGATTAGATTTTGAAAAACTAAAGGGAAAGGTATTTAAAAACTCTCTTAAAAGGTTACTACCCTCTTCCTTAATACCCATTGTTGTAGAGTTAAGTAATATTGAACCAGAGAAGAAAGTAGCAGAGATTACGAAAGAGGAAAGATTACACTTAGTAAATCTCCTAAAGGATTTCAGAATTACGCCCATTAAATTAGATTCATGGGATAAAGCGATTGTAACTGCAGGAGGAGTAAATATTAAAGAGATTGATTCTACTACGATGAGATCAAAGATAATTAATAATCTCTACTTTGCAGGAGAGATAATTGATGTATACGGCCCTACTGGTGGATACAATTTACAAATATGTTGGAGTACAGGTATATTAGCTGCTAGATCATAAATATATGGAAGATTTTAAAGAAATATTTAACAAAATAGAGAGTACTAAAATATGGAGAGTAAATACTCTTCAAACAATCTTAAAAAAATATCCTAAAGAAGGAAAAGGATTGTACAGACATGATGATTTAGTAAAAGCATACAAAGAGTTAGTAAAAAGAAAAGAGATAGAAGGTAATAAAAAGATAGAGGAGAGAATTAGGATGAAACCTACTAGAACACACTCTGGAGTGGCTACTGTAACAGTACTCATGAAGCCCTTTGGATGCCCTGGGATGTGTATATTCTGTCCCAATGAACCCAATATGCCAAAATCATATATACCATCTGAACCAGGTGCTCAAAGAGCTCTAACCTACTCTTTTAATCCATATTTACAAACATACAACAGAATTAAAGCATTACAAGATATTGGTCATAATACAGATAAGATTGAATTAATTATCCTTGGTGGTACATGTTCTGTATACCCTGAGGAATATATCATTTGGTTTGTAAAAAGATGTTTTGATGCTATGAATAGTTTTGGTAAAAAATCTTTTGAAAAAGATTCTGGTATTGAGAACATCTCTTGGGAAAAGTTAGAGCAAGTACAAAGAATAAATGAGACTACGGTATGTAGAAATGTAGGATTGGTCTTAGAAACTAGACCTGATTACATTACTAAAGAAGAGGTAAAAAGATTTAGAAGATTAGGTTGTACAAAAGTACAGATTGGTTTACAGAGTCTAGATGACAGTATTTTAAAATTAAATATGAGAGGGCATGGAACGAAGGAAAGTAAAAATGCCTTTGAATTGCTTCGATTAGCTGGGTTTAAAATACATGCACACTGGATGCCTAATTTGTATGGATCTAATGTTAAAAAAGATATTAAAGATTACAAAAAGCTTTGGAATAAATATTACTCTCCAGATGAATTGAAAATATATCCGACATCAATAGTAAGAAATACTGTATTAGAAGAGTACTTTAAACAGGGTAAATTTGTACCATATTCGCATGAAGAATTACTAAAACTTTTTACAGAAATATTACCCACTACTCCAAGATACTCTCGATTAACAAGGATTGTGAGAGACATACCCTCTAATGAAATTATTAGCGGAAACAAGAGTACAAACTTTAGACAGATTGCGGAGGAAGAAATAGAAAGAAAGGGGAAAAGAATTGAGGATATTAGAAGTAGAGAGATAAAGAGGGAAGAAATTACTTGGGATGATTTAGAACTAGAAATCATTGTATACAATACAACTGTATCTAAAGAGTATTTTATCTCTTACAAAACAAAGGATAGTGATAAAATATGTTCCTTTCTTCGATTGTCTATACCCAAAGAGAACGTGTATATCGATGAATTGAAAGATTCCTCCATAATTAGGGAGGTTCATGTATACGGTACTGTTGTAAATATTGGACAGACAAGTAAGGGAGAATCTCAACATTTAGGTTTAGGAACAAAAATGATTCAACTAGCAGAGGATATATCTAAAAAGGAAGGATTTGAGAAAATATCTGTAATATCTGCTATTGGAACAAAAGAGTATTACAAAAAAAGAGGGTTTAAGAAAAACCCTCTCTACATGATTAAAAATATTTAGAAATGGCTTACTTAGTTATGCTAAACGTTTCCATTTCATTGAGTGAGGAGCAGTAGTCAACATCGCTATATACATCTCCTACTCCACTAAATACTAAGTATCCTTCTGCTTCATCAAAGAGTTTGCTTAAATCAAAAAGACAGTATGTAGTGAATAGAGAATTCTCCTTTAAGTCTGAGGATGTATCACTTGGATTGTAATATGAAACTAAGCTACTTGCTTTGTATTCTTTTACTGTTATCTCTGGCTCCCATTTATATGCTAAACCTATACCCCAACTTCCTTGGTCTTGAATACCCTCTACCTTACTTATAAATTCATACTCAATCTCATTTATAGTTTCCTTTTGTAAAGTTGGTACTTCTGTACTAGAAGCATAATATTTACTCATTATGTCCTTAGATGGGAAATATCCAATTATATATGAAGATGAACAAAATGAATTTTGATTGTCTTCCCATATAGAGTATTCAGTGTCTTGAACTTTTACAAAACCTGTATCATCACATCCAGAATTCTCCATCTTTATATATATCTTACTGTTATCACTCAATACTACCTCTATATCATCTAAATTTTCTTTCTGTTCCTCTTCTTGCTCTTGTTCTATCTCTTCTTCCTCATTAGCAAAATATTGGGTATATACATAGTAACCTGCTACACATGCTATTAGGAAAAGGAGTATTGATACAACAATAATAAAAGGCTTGTTCTGTTTCTTAGGAATAGGAGTTTCACTCACCATCTTTGGATCTCCCGAGGCTATTAATTCTGATATTGGTTTTTCATCCATATGAATAGTTTGTTTAAATTACTTAATCCAGTATTTCATATTCACATCGACATTTCAATGAAGAAAGAGAAAATGGGTGTGCGGAGATGGATGTCAAACCTTTCTGAAACAATTTCTCACATCTCTAAAATTCTTTAATAAAATAGGTCTTCTCTAAAAAATCCATATCTCCTTTTAATTGAGATATTTTATATATATTGTCTTCATCATAATATTTCTTTTTTATTTTCTTAAACTCTTCTACAGTAATCCACTTGTTTTTTCCATTTCTTGTATCTATTAATTCTCCTTTGGGATCCTTTATTAAGATAACATAAAATATCTTGTCCTCAACTAAATCTCCACTATCTTCCAAGACTACATGATTACGAACTATTCTTTTAATAAAAATGTCTCCATTCTCTAATCCAGATTCTTCTTTCAATTCCCTTCTTGCTGTTTCCGAAACTTTTTCACCATAGCGAATTTTACCTGTTAAAAAACCGTAATATCCAAAATATGGTTCCTTTGTTCTTTCTTGGATAAGCAAATGCTTTTTACCGTTTATATTCTTTGTTGCAACAATAATTACGGCAACCTTAGGTTGTTTCTCTATCTCTGTATTATCTGTATCCATCCTATTGGAAAATTCCTTACCCTTATTTGTTAGAGAATATTTTGAATCATTTTTTATAACATATCCGTCTTGGATTAATACCTTTATATGATATGAAAAATGATCATTGCTTAAACCTTGTATATTTAAATCAGAGAACCTGGAGTTCGGATTAAAAAGTAATTCTCTAAGTATGAGCATTTGTATTTTATGTAACTCGTTCATACCAGAATATATCAGTAAATGTTTTGAGAATCTAGTGAAATCGATTTCACTAGAGAGGATATGGGGGTGCAGGGTCGAATGTCGGACCTTTTAAGGATTCTTTCAAGAATTTCAAAACTAATTTTTTACTAATACTCCTTCCAATATTATTTATCAAATGTTACAACCAATTTGTCTTCAGTATTGAACACGAGCATATCTATTTCTGCACCATAAGGTAATTTAACAAAACAGCCACTATACCCACCGTCTAAAGCAATTCTACTCATCTCAATAGCATGCACTCTATCCTCCCCAAGTCCATACTCTACACATGACCTTGCAAACTCTCTACTTCTGTAATATGTGTTTCTATTACTGTCTTTATAATTACGCTCGTAATCTTCATCAATAGTATGTTCAAATGTTTTATCGCTAATACTAAACTTACTCTCTCCATAATAATTTCTTCTAGAATATTGACTTGTATTTTCAAGTATTTCGTTAAAGGCCTCGTGTTCTCTTGGTACTCCAAAAAGATTAAGTGAAGATTGTACATTTACATCAAGGTTTCTTCCTTGTATATAATTTGTTAAAGATTCAATATATTTCTGAACTTTGCTCTTATTCTCCTCTGTGTTCATTCTCTCTGGTCTTAATATCTCATGGTCCATAACGGGCATTACTACCTCAATCGGTACACCAAGTGATCTAAAGAGAAGAACTTTATTTACCTCTTTTAGTACATTCTCTTTAAACTGATTACCATCCTTAATTAAGACATCTCCTGATTTAGTATTAATATGATGCGTTTCAACATCTTCTAAAATTTGTTGCTCACCTTCTGAATCGTAGTAATATCGAAGACATATAGGAGCAAAATACAATAAAGGAGTATTTGTTGATATTGCATCTGAGATATTTTCTAAAGCTAGGTTAACTTTCTCTTTACTTCCGTATGTACTAATTTCTAACTGATAATACATCAAGGCTTTAAATAATAAACTCTTTTTATCAATATCTCCATTTGATTTTTCTTCAGCAATTCTGTTACAGTTGCCAAACCAATGAATAATAATCCTCCCTCTTCTTGTTGGATAACTCTTGGTACAACATATTAAATATGTCTGTACTAGAAACTGATTCTCTAAGTTTTGAATTAAACTTCTGACTTGCCTGTGCGAATACTCCCCGCACTTTCGAAAGTATATTTTCGGATATATTGCTATATTCTCCCCTTTGAAGCATCTGATATGTTGAATAATCAATATCTTCAGTAACTTCCTCTTTATCGATCTTCTCCTGTCCAATTATTCTTTTTAGCTCTGTGAATTCTACCTCCCCTTCGGGTCTATTCCTTTTTATGTATTTAGTTACCTCTGCCTGTGCTTGTTGACTCAAGGGGTTCTTATATTTTGCCATGTAATTCTGTTGATTTAATCTTTCTATCGTTTCCATTGAGATTCTTTTCTCAATTACTTGTTCCAAGGATTTAAAAGTCCCCTCTATAGGGATTTCCTGTTCAAGTAAATTCTCTTCATATGTTTTAGTTTTCATTATTTCTGTTTCCATAAATAAAATTAATATAGATTAGTTAAAATGGTAGGTGGAATGGGAATCGAACCCATGACTGTAGTTTTGGAGACTACTGTTTTAACCAATTCAAACTATCCACCCATGGTGGATGCTATTTAAGATTTTTTGGAAAAGAAATATACCAAGCATCACACCCTCTTAATTGTTAGAGGGTCGCCAGAATGTAAAATTTAGCTTATATGCTTGATTCATAATACCCAGATTATATCATACAGATATTTCTGTGCAAATATTTACTTCTGACTGAAGGAGGAAATGGGGGTGCAGGAACAGATGTCGAACCTTTTCAAAATTATTAAAGATTTATACAACCTTTCTAATCCCCACACTTAGCTCATTTCTTTCAATTAGTGTTCTATACTTTCACGATATTCTTTCTCGTACTGACTTAGCTCTTTTAATTCTTCACGATATCTTTCACTTAAAATAGAATTAAACCATTTGTAAAATTCTTTTAATCTCGTGTTATGACTATGGATTAATTCGACTAAATCAATTTCGTTGCTCTTTATATATTCTTTTAACTTCGCATTTAATCTTTCATATTTCAATAACTTTCCACTGTCCAACAAGACTATTTTTTTATCCTTACCATAGCCAAAGGATTCATTCTCAATTTTTACTTTTATAGGAGGGATATCATAATGTTGAAAATATTCCCTTAAATGCTTAATAAGTAAACTCTCAATAGGATTAAATATCTCTTCCACTTTTTTCTTATATTTTAAGTCGAAATTTTTATCATCTAATTCCTTCCGAAATTTCTGTGTCTGTTCAAAAAGTGAATAATATACTGAGATATAATTATGAACTCTCCTTGCAATTTCTAACATATGAAGTTCAAGATTTTTGCTATTTTGTTCATACCAGAGATCTTCTCCTTCAATGTATGACTCAACCGAATCATCAAATTCACCAAGATTCCTTTGAAGAAAATAATGAAGGGTATCTAAGCCAAGAAGCTTCTGGTTAATCAAGTAACCACTAGAATTGATGATTTTAACTAACAATGAGAAACTCATAATAATCTTAGTATTTTACAGATTTGTTGCAAAATTAACAATTGCAGAGATTTTTATTCAGAATATTAATATTATAAAACATAGGTTTTCGCGAATTTTGCATTTCTTAAAACGATTTGTTATAATCAAAACCATATGAAGAAAAATAATAAAAAATTTACGGTAGTTAGTCTTTTCTCTGGTTGCGGAGGATTAGATTTAGGATTTATTAACAAAGGATTTAAGGTGGTTTGGGCAAACGATATCCTTCCTGATGCAGTAGCAACATATAAGAAAAACATTGGCGAAGAGATTGTATATGGAGATATAACAAAGATAAAAAGTTCCGAAATTCCTGACAACTTTGACGTTTTACTTGGTGGGTTTCCTTGCCAAGGCTTTTCAGTTGCGAATATTAAAAGAAGTATGAAAGATGAACGCAATTTTTTATACAAAGAAATGTTAAGAATAATCCAAGATAAGAAACCAAAATATTTTGTAGCGGAAAATGTCAAAGGCCTACTTTCTATGCATAATGGAGAAGTATTTAAAATGATTGTAAACGATTTTAGATCAATAGGTTATGATGTTGATTCTCAGTTGTTAAAAGCTTCTGATTTTGGCGTGCCTCAGAATAGAGAAAGAGTTGTAATCATTGGTAACAGGGTCGGTTTAAAAAATAGATTTCCTGAACCGACACATGGGATATATAAAGGGTTGAAACCTTATGTCACAGTCAAAGATGTTATATCACATTTAGCTGATGTTAGAATTTCGTACGACCCTGTAGAGGTTAATGGGAAAAAGTATACCAATCACATTGCTAGAACCAATGTATTAGACGAATTTTGGGGGAGAAAACACAAAGTGAATCAATTTGATGTTTGCGATTATTTAAAAGAATGGAGATCTAAGGCAGGTATATCTACAAAAAAAATTGATCAGATTTTTGGTTATAGACATACAGCAGGTCATTGGTTTAGAAAAGATAATAATTCTGGAAGTATTCCAAATCCAAAGGATTGGTGGAAGTTAAAAGAAATATTGAAATTTGATGATAAATTCGACAAATTGGTTACTGAATTAGAGTTAAAACCTATCACTTATGAACAATCCCTAAGGATAAGTAATTGGGATAAGTCCAGCGACACTTTAACTGCAAGTGGACCCGAAATTCATCCCAATAAGGAAAGAAGACTTTCTGTTCGTGAGTGTGCAATCATTCAAACATTCCCAGATTCTTTTGAATTTGTTGGTGCCTTAGGAAGTATGTATAAACAAATAGGCAATGCAGTACCAGTCCTACTAGCAGAAAAAATTGCAAACGAGATTAAAATCGAACTCCAAAAACTTTCTGAATAAAATCAATTGACCGCTCTCCTTTCCTTTTACTAAACATTTGATATAATTTGTTTAATAAAAAAATGGAAAGATAAAGAATTAATGGATGACTATTCAAAGACTATCGATTTGGAAAGAAAATATATGGATGCCATATGGGATTTTCTTACTAGCGAAAATTTCTTAAGCGATTTAAAACAAATCGAAATTTATATACAAAGTCACTATACAGAATTAGATAAAAATTACCAAATTAAAAATAAACTTCAACTTGCTGCAGAAAGATTATTATCTTTTTACATATTTAAAAACTTAAATGTTACAGGAGTATACCCTTCTCCCATTAGTTCGGATTCAGCTTTTTTCACTAATGACTGCTTAATCAATATAGACTCCAAAACAATAGATCTCGAAGGAAATGGAAATGACGATAGATTTATCCAAGTCGGTCCACATCAAATATCCTTTAATAATATTCCACTTTATCCAAATAATGATATAGGAGGTATCGATTTTAAGGGAATAAAATTAGCTGCTGGATTACCAGAAATAGAACCCAGAACTAATTACCCATGTTTAACTTACTTTATGGGTATAACTTACAGAGACAATGGGGAGAACTTTAATATAAGCCACATTAAATTATCCTGTGTTCCTAACGGAATTGTAGCGAAAAGAGAATTCGCTAATGACCTTATACTAAATTTCAAAACATACAGATACTTGAACGAGAACACTGCAAGAGCATTAAATCTTCAATATCTTCCAAGAGAAAGAAATAGTTTTAATATGATTTCGGGAGACATTATTCCTTTTTGCCTATCAACTGGTATTGTTAATTCTCCTAGATCAGATGCTTGCCTTGATAGAAGTATAGCTCACCCATTTGAAGAAGAAGCCTATGTACTTTGGAAAAAGTATAAAACAGATGGTAAATATGCAGTTTGTCTTGGAGGTGCAACTGCAAGATTATCACCAGAAACATTAACGAGGAGAAAAGATAGTAACAATCAATCTTGGGAAGGGTTCAGAATAATGTCTTTTTAGATTTGTTCATGAATTAATTCCCTGATAGAGAGGATAGTTGTAGCTACCTCTCTACCAGTTATTAAAAGAATTAGTTAGGAGTTGACCTTCTGTGAGGTTTTATCCTTTTACCTTTTCTCTTATATCCCTTTACGGGGACTATTTTTTGCTTCTGAACACCAGAAACAGATGTCTTAGTCTTAGCCATATTGGTAAAGAACTAAAATTAAATATCTCCCAATGGAGCTAATATATTTTATTGCGCCCTATAGAGAGAATACAAGTAAAAAATATTTATACATGCGGTTTATCTTAGCAACAAAGGATTCTTCTCTTCCTATTCTTACTTTAAAAGTGTGATGTTCAATTTATCTCTCTCCCTGTTAAGTCCCCATTAGACAAGAGAATTTACAATAAGTTGAAGTTTTTCATTTTTAACATTAAAATGTACCATATAAATTTACTATGAGAGAAACTACAACTTAACAGGGCAATATATAAAGAGCCTAAGGGTGAAATTCCCTAGCTGCTGGTAGGTTCCTGGTTGATGCCAGAGCAAACAAATAACACAAGAATTCCAGGACTCGAAAGAGTGTATACAAGTAAAAGGCCACCTTCAAGGATAGGTACCCTACTGAACAAAGAAGATGTATTACATCTTCGTTCATGTAGGTACCGTTATGCAAAAAATCCTTAAAAATTCCTCAATTATTGAGAAGAAAAATTATCATATTACTTCACTTGATAGTACCGACACATACGGCCGATACAAAGGAAAGTATAAAGTAATACAATCTGGCCCTGTATATGAAGTATATGAATTCCAATACCCTGTTCAACTAGGGATAGATACTTCAGAAAGCAGAAAAGGACTTAAAAAGAGACCCCAAGATCGAACAGAAGAATATGCAAGAAAAAGAGCTACAAGAGCTAGAAACCATATTCGCAGATTAGCACTTGCCAACTTCACAGCACAAGATAAATTCCTCACCTTAACCTTTGCAGAAAATATTACAGACATTGAATATGCAAACAATGAATTCAGGAAATTCATTAAAAGGTTAAATAGAAAACATTCCAAGGTTAAATACATCTCTGTAATAGAATTTCAAAAAAGAGGTGCAATACACTACCACTGCTTAATAGCTCTTCCATATATTCAAAAAGAAGAGCTTCAAAACTACTGGGGAAACGGCTTCGTATTTATAGAAAAACTCAAAGATGTAACCAATGTCGGTGCATACCTTTCCAAATACATGGTTAAGGATGTTCTAGATAAAAGACTTAAAGAAAAGAAGTCATATTTTACCTCAAGAGGACTACTTAGGCCAGAAACTGAGTATTTTGACTCTAAGGGATATTACAAGCTCTCAGAAGAGAGAAATTTGGACTACTCTAAGATAGCCTTTTCAAATAAATATACGAGCGAAAGAAATGGAATAGTAAAATATACAGAATATAACACAAGTCATGAGTTCATATCTAAAAGGAGGAAGTCATGACAATAGAACGAGCAAGAAAGATACTAAAATTAAGCAAAAAGAATGTTAGCGATGAAGAAGTACAAAAGATAATAGACTTACTCCGAGACCTAGCTAGATTATATTTAAATTAAAATCGTGTATACTCTTCGCAAATAAATATGGACTATACATCTACAGACAAAAATACAAAGCTGAAGAAAATAGATTCCAAAACTGCAGTACTCTACATCAGAGTAAGTAGTCAAGATCAAGTAAGTAACTTCAGCATCCCTACTCAACTCAAAGAGTGTAGAGAATATCTTTCAAAGAATGGCATAACTGAGGTTGGTGTCTTCATAGAAAAAGGAGAAAGTGCAAAATCAGCCAACCGAACTGAATTCCAAAATCTCTTAACCTTTCTAAAGAATAATAAGAACAAAATAGACTACCTAATCTGTTACAAGCTAGATAGATTTTCCAGAAACACTGAAGACTTCTACTATTACAAATCAACTATTGGGAAATATGGAACTAAAATTAAATCCGTAACAGAAAACATAGAAGATAGCTCTACAGGAAGATTTCTTGAATTAATATATGCAGGTATTGCACAACTTGATAATGAGAATAAAGGGGAAAGAGTAAAACACTGTTTAGTTACAAAAGCACTAGATGGTTGGTATCCAAGTGTCTCTCCGTATGGGTACAGAAATGATAAAGAAACACACAGACTAGTTAAAGATGATAGATATTTTAAACATATTCAATACTGCTTAAAAGAATTTGCTAAAGGTCAAAATACTTCAGATTTAGCAGAAGAATTAAAAAGAAGAAATGTAAAAACACTAGGAAGACGTCACTCAGAGAGTAAATACTTCACAGCTAAAATGCTATGGAAGATTCTAGTTAAAAGTAAATTCTATGCTGGAGTGTTTGATTGGAAAGAGCATAAAGATATTAATGGGAAACACGAAAAAATGATTACTTGGAATGAGCATTTAAAGATTCAAGAGAAATTACATATTAAACCTTCCAAAATCGTTCGTGATGAGAACGACCTATTCGTTTTGAACTTCACTGTTGAAAAAGGGCTTGGTTTCCTTCACTGTACAAACTGCGGTCAAAGGATGAGGTCGTGTACTTCTCGGGGGAATGGTGGTGTATACCGCTATTATTACTGCCCCAACCGACCCTGCTTGCAGCGGAAAAAATCGGTCGTGCAAGGTACTCTCGAGGGGGCTTTGGTAGAAGGTCTTCGAGAGCTCACACCCAAACCGAAGGTTGTTTCTCTCTTCAAAGAAATAATGCAAGAAGAATGGAATTCAAAATTACAAAACAAAGATGAAATTTCAAAAAATATACAAGTAAAACTAAAACACTTAGAGAAAGAGAAACAAGATACTATCTCTATGAGAAGAAGAAATGAATTAGAGCTTGATGACTACAACAACGAGATGAACAAGATCAAAACAGAGATAAAGAATCTTTCATCAAACATACAGGATGATGAAGTAAGTGAAGTTCAATTTAAGAAACTTCTAGATAACGCTGAATACTTTTTGAAAAATATCGAACCACTGTATAATGAGTACCCAATAAGCAAAAAGAGACAATTACTACAGATTGTTTACCCTAAAGGTGTTACATACGGAAATGGAAAATATCGAACCAAAGAAAAGTCTTACATATTCAATGTTTTAGACTCATTAAGTACTGGGAAATATGAAAGTATGGGTGTGCAGGGGCTCGAACCCTGAACCTAACGGTTAAGAGCCGTTTGCTCTACCAATTGAGCTACACACCCATATAAACAAAGAATAATACCAGTAGAATACATATTTTTCAATATGTACTAACTCTTTTCTATCCTATCTACCACTATATCTTTTACAATCCATTGCTCATTCTTCTCTAAAACAATCTCATTACCACCCTCTACGCTCTCTACCCTAAAGGAGGTATCCAAGACTTCGAGAAGATAACTACCTGAATCAACTAACATCTTATACCTACCATGCCTATCTGTTACTCTCTTAATAGTTACCTTATCAAACTCTTTCTCTCTTAACCCTATCACTATTCCCTCTACTGGATTTCCATCAATATCCCTTACAAATCCATATCTTTCTTTCTTTCCAAAAATATTTCTTAATGTAAGCAAAGATGATGGTATATACAATGCCAGTACTAGAGTAGTAAGCCAGTAAGGATTTCTGGCATACATGTAGATTGCTAATACAAAACCAATGATAAAGAGCAATATCTGTAATATACTAACAATACTCTTAATCCTACCCCATAAAATCTCTCTCCAAATTTTAAACTTAGAAACCTCTACTGGATCTAATGGTATTGCAAAGTTAAGTTCAGAATCATCATTTTTCTCAAACACTTCCCCATGGTAAACATTAGTAAGAGGAAAATCTTCCTTACCATATACTATTGTAGATGGGTATGTATAGTTAACAGCTCTTACCCTTATTGTATATTTCCCATTCTCTAATCTAGCAGAGAAGTATCCTTTGGTATTAGTAACATCAGACCAAACCATCTTTCCCTCTTCATTAAAGATTCTTACTACAGCTTGAGATATTGGGTCTTTGGTAATTGCATCATATACATATCCTACAGGTTTAGCACCTACCCTAAAACCAAACCATGAAAGAAGATTAAAGAGGAATTGTAACAAGAAGTAAGGAAGATTTAGAAGTGTACCAATGGTTAACAAGGTAGCAGTGGTAATAGTAACAACACTAGTTGCAGTTGTAATTCTTTCTAAATCAACAGGGTCTAATTTCCCAATGGTATCATCTAATGCCTCATTAATATCATCTACTGTTTTCTCAATCCTCTCAACTATTGGCGGAACTGGAACCATCTCTCCTTGAGGAATATCTATGTATATATTACACACCCTAACTATATTCCCTGCTGCATCACTAGCTTCTACACAGAATTCATATCTAGGTCTAAGGTATGTACCAGATAACCTCTCTAAATCCCTTAATTCAAGATTTACAATTAAGTTATCTCCATCCATATAGTAATCTGTTACACATATGTATGTCTTACCTTTAGAATCAACGCAAAGAAAATTCGTTATATCCAGTTGAAGATTATCTGTCACTCTAAAAACTAACTTAACAATATGATTAGGATCCCACTCTACAGTATCATTATCTCCTACATCTCCTAAATCTAATATAGTAATCTCTGGTGGGAGAGTATCTTGTACACTAAACACTGGGCTTGACCAAGCACTTTCTCCTCCATATGGATTTCTTGCTTTAACACGGTAAAAATACATCTTCTCATTTTCTAAATCAGTAAACTGATACGAAGTACTACTAACCCATCCTGAGTTACTTAATACTGTACCAAAGGTTGGATCTTCACTTACCTCTACAAAATATTGATAACCAGAATCTATATTATTCCAAAAAACCGTATTAGTACTCCCCTTCGTATAGTAAGGTTCTGGTAAGAAGGTAGGGATTCTAACAGGAATTACATACAAAGTTCTACAGTTAACAATCTGAATATCATATCCAAAAGTAGTGTCTACTGCGCAAACAGTATATGTACCTGGAACAGAGGAGTATACCGAACCAGTAGTATTACCAGAGGAATTTGTAGGAGAAGTGGGTTGAGTAATATTTAAACCAGGAGCAACAATTCTCACTGTTCTTCCTGATATAGGGATACTCCCAGGTCCTAATATCCTGATTGTAACAGTACTCGGTTGATATATCTCTACCGTAACCGGATTAAGAGTTATTGTAGAGTAGTAGTCTATAGTTATCCTTGCACTAATTACTACCGATTGGGTTTGCTCAGGAAGATCAAAAGCTAAAACAGAAAAAAAGGGAAGAATTAAAAATCCTAGAATTGTAATTAAGGCAGTTTTAATTTTCATATTCTATTAAATCTCTTCAATAATCTTTTGTATGTATATATCTAAGGCTTGAGTAAAATTTTTACTAATGTATGGATTATCACCTAGTCTATAACTCTTTCCTGCTTTACTGTAACAGTTTTCGCACAGAAGAGCAAAAGAAGAAACATCAATATATTTTAAATTATTACTACTACCACATACATTACAATGAGAGAAATCATTTAAAAAACCCATCTCTTTTAAAAAAATTACCCTAAATCTATTTACACTCTCTATATCAAAATTCCGCTTACATACACTTTCTAACATACTAAATACTTTTTCATTAGCATCATTTTCCTGAAGTATTTTATTTAATATCACTAACACTTTATTTATCTCCCCTATCCTATTTTTCAGTATATCTGTATCAGCAGAGTATTTTAGTTCAGATTCAGTTAATACAGGTAAACCCTTACCTTCATAGAAAGAGATATCACACATATTAAGAGTTTGCATATTACCTCTGTTCTTACTATTAATTTTCCTAATACCTCTTGCAAAAAGAGCAAACTTACCAATATGCTTACCAAATACAGTTAATACCTTATCTGCTTCTGAGTAGTTAACAGATTTTAATACTATTACTCTGTCTTTAGCCATTATCCTTTTTCTCGTCTAAGATATCTTCCATATATGTCTTAATTTTGTATTTGAAGATTTCAATAGCGAAATTCTCTGCCTGTTTTCTACAGTTCTCTGCTTTGTATTCCCGTATATTAAATCTTTTAAATATCTTTGATAGCTCCTTGTAATCATATTTATCAAAAAACATTCCGGTTTTAGGATTTCTTTCAGAGATGGTTTCTAATACACCACCATTTCTATATGCTATAACTGGGGTACCTGCAGCATTTGCTTCTACTGGAACCATTCCAAAATCCTCTCCTATTGTAGGAAATACCAAAGCTTTAGCTTTAGCTAAAAGTACTGGTTTCTCTTCATCTGAATAGTAACCTAGGAATTTAACTAAGCCTTTTGCATTTAACTCTTTTACTAAATCTTTCATTCTAGCTAAATCTTCCCCAATACCAGCAACCTTAAGAGGAACTTTTGCATCTACTGCTGCTCTAATAGCTAGCTCTACACCTTTGTATGTTTCTACTCTTCCCATATACAAAAACCAATTCTCTTTCTTAACATTCTTAGAACCTTTCTCTATCTCTTTTACTTCAACAGGAGGATATATTACATCAGAATCTAAATCATAATATTTTTTAATTCTATCCTTAACCACATTAGATATCGCTATCATTGCATCTGTTCTTCTAGCCGCATCCCTATCCCATTTCTTCCATATGCTTTCTAGGAAGGTATCCATAAAGAAAGAGTAGAACTTGAAAAGAGCTTTATTAATACCACTAAAGTTACTATCATCTACTAAAGTCCTCTGCTCCTTATCCCAAAAAAACTTAGGTGGAGACATACAGATATTAACATGGGGTATATTTCCTTTAGCAAATTTTGCAAAACTAATAGAAAGGGAGAGTATTGCATCGTACCCTTTAAATCTAAATGAACGATATGCTAATGGTTGAAATAGTTGGTAAAAATATCTTAATTTAAATTTACCTGGTAAATACTGCATGAAAGAAGTTTTAACAGTAATATTAGGGAATTCTTTTCTTACAAAGTCTTTATCACAGTAAGCAGTAAACAAAGTCTTTTGAGGAAATGTCTCTAATATACGCATTAACTGTCTTTCTGCACCACCCATTTTAAACAAAGGATCACATACTACTGCAATATTGTAGGTCTTTTTATCTGACATTATTTTTAATTAGGATATTAGATATATGGGAGATTATACCCTTTATCAAGGTACATCTTAAGTGGTATATGAAATATACAAATATTCTAATTAGAGCTCAGGTAAACCATCATCTCCAAAATCATCTAAAGAGAAATCATCATCCTCTTTATCTAACTCTGCTACTATATCTTCTAAATCAGAAAACTCATTCTCTTGTCCCTCTACTGGTTTAATATCAGAATCTGAATCATCCGGAAATATTTCATCTAATGCATCTACATCATCAGCTGAAGATTCTTCATCTGCATGCTCATGCTCATCAAGTACAATTATATTTGGTTCTTCATCCTCAATAGTTGCAATTGAGGAATTACCTTTTCCATTTCCATTTTCTGCTAATCTGTCCTCAATCTTAGCAATGAATTCATCTGCTTCACTTCCAAACTTCTCAACTACATCTATTACTCTCATTGGTTTACCACAGTCTGGACAGAATTGGATGTAATCTTCCTCTTCTCCACAATTCTGGCATGAGAAGAATACAACATGTACACTTTGTTTCTGGGGTAACACTTTTTTTGTTTCGTCCTGTTTTGTCATAATAAATAATAGGTATTTACAGTATTTAAGGATATTACACTTTGGAGATATAGGTCAATGAACCTATAAT
>Ga0209416_1001263_pt1 | contig 18638 bp, 29 predicted proteins | sample RifGroF1_FD_184001 | JGI IMG/M metagenome (GOLD analysis project Ga0209416, IMG submission 184001) | Groundwater microbial communities from Rifle, Colorado, USA - Groundwater F1 (SPAdes) (version 2) | ecosystem: Environmental > Aquatic > Deep subsurface > Groundwater | place: Rifle, Colorado...
CCCGGCTCGACATCTTCCAAGCCGCCCTCACGGGGGGTGTCGCAGGTCTCGCCGCCATCGGCATCCATGACCTGACCACGACTCGGGCGGGGATCGCATGAGCTTCTGGCACCGACTCCTCGACTTCCTGTTCGGCCACGGGTCCGACTGCGACGAGGAGCACTGCGGGCACGGCCGATGGTGCTGGCCGTGAAGCGTGACGACCTCGTCATCGGCTACCTCCTCGGAGCCCTGTCCGGCGCGGTCCTCATGTGGCTGCTGCTGAGTCAGGGCTTCACTCCGGTGGTGGTGTGATGCGCTCCGAGCCCTACGCCGCCGCCCATGACCACAGCCGGGAGCGCCACGATCGCCGGGCCATGCCGGGCTCGCTCTCGCGTCTCCTCCACTGGGCACACGCCGCCTACGTCGCGGAGACGCCGAGCCTCGAGCACGCCATCAGGGAAGTGGCCGACGACGGCGACCCGCAGATGCGCCACCCCGTCCGGGCGTACCTCGCGATGGATCCCCCATCCGAACGGCTCTCCCACGACGAGCAGGACCGTGCCTGGAGCCAACCCGACGTCTGGGTCAGGGTGGCGAGCCGCGTCGACCAAGACGGCATGTATCGAACGCCCCTCCGCAGGGCGCTCGAGGCCATCAGCGACCCCGACCGCCGGCGGTTCCTCCGCGACCTCGTCCCCGAAGTCCTGCGACCCTCGGACATCGCCACCCTTCACGGCATCCCGGAATGGTGTCAGGGTGACGTGATGTACCGCAGCCTCGCGATGCTCTGGGACCGCTACCGCGAGCAGCCCGAGCCCCGCCCGACCTATCTCGACAAGTCCGATTCGCAGCGAACAGCGGAGGTGGCCGCCTAGTGCGGGTGTACGCTATCCGACAACCTCGTCATCCGAGCACCCTCACCCCATCGGGGCCGGCCGTCCAGGCAGGTGGGACCAGCGGGCCACCGCATGTCTGAGAACTTCGATCCGAAGGTGACAGAAGGCGAGATCGGTTATCTCGCTACCCGTCTCGGGCTGACGATCGAGGCCGCTCTGATCAGTCCGAACGAGACCGACTCAAATGGCGAAGCGGCGAATGTCGTGGATGGGTTGTTCTCGATCTCTCGCGCTCTGCATCATGTAGCTCGGGCGATCGAGCAGATCGCGAAAGTCGACTCCTGATGACCCTGATCGACGCTGAACACGATGACGAGGCGCTGCTGGCGGCCGAAGACCAGGCCATCGCCGAGGCCGCGAACCCCAAGACACCCGAGACGGTCGATGACATCGCCGCGCTCATCGAGAGGCTGACCAGTGACGAGACGCCGGTACACGAAGGCTGAGAAGGTCGCCGCCATCGTGGCAGCCGAGGCGTCATCGACGTTGGCAGCGTCCGAGCAAGCGGACATCCCGCGGTCAACGCTGCGGGGGTGGTTGGACAATCCCAAGTACGCCGATCTGCGCCAGAACGCGCAAGAGGGAATGCGCGACGCCGCCCGGATCACGGCGTTCGTGGCGTGGCAGGCGCTCTTGGAAGCGATCGAGGCCGGACTGCTCGAGCCGCGCGACCTCGTGATGGCGGCGGGCATGGCTACGGACAAGTCGCAACTCCTGGGCGGCGGACCCACCAGTCGGACGGAGACGCGGACCCTTGTTGACGACCTCGACGACGACGAGAAGCGACGGCTCCGCGACTGGATCGACGGCCTCCCCGCCGGAACACCTGCTGAGGGCGCTCCGGCCTAGCCTCGGTCCGGCGTTCGCCAACGACGCCCAGCGGCAGTTCTACGATAGCCGCGCTCCCGAAGTCCTCTACTCCGGGGCGATGGGCGCCGGCAAGTCCCGGATCGGCTGCGAGAAGATCTACTGGCTCGCGCTCGACAACCCCGGTGCCCAGTTCGCCATCGTCCGCAAGACCGCGGCCTCACTGAAGGCGACGACGGAGCGGACGTTCTGGCGGGACGTCGTCAACCCGGCCTACGTCACCGGAAGGAACCGCAGCGAGAACTGGGTCGAGGTCGCCCGCCCCGGCCGGACGCCGAGCCGTATCTGGTTCATGGGCCTTGACCCCGACCCGATCACCGGCGTCCCCTCCAAGGTCGGCTCGTTCGACGGCGCGGCAATCTTCATCGACGAGGCCGTGGAGCTGACCGAGGGCGACTGGATCCTGCTCATCGGCCGCCTCCGCGACCCGCGCATGACGTGGCACCAGATCATGGCCGCCACGAACCCCAGCCACCCCCGCCACTGGCTGAAGCAGCGGTTCTCCGCAGCTGTCGAGGGCCGGGACTACTTCAGCGCCACCGCGGCCGACAACCGCTTCCTCCCGGCCGACTACCAGCGGGCCATCGCGGGCCTGCCGGACAACGTCTTCGGCAAGCGCCTCGGACAGGGCCTGTGGGTCACGGCCGAGGGCACGATCTACACCCTGCCCGACAGTCAAATCCACAAGGCCGAGGGTCCGTGGAAGCGGATCATCGCCGGCATCGACTGGGGCTTCGTCCACGCCTTCGCCTGTGAGATCGTCGGGGTATCGGGCTCCGGCCGCCTCGCGGTGCTGGGCGAGGTCTACCGGCGGGGCTCGCTCATCGAGGACATCATCCCCGGGCTCCTGCGCCTCCAGGATGCCCTCCACATCGAAGCCTTCTACGCCGACCCATCCGAACCCGAGTACATCGCCACCTGCCAGCGCAAGGGCCTCGGCGTCGTCCCTGCCACGAACGACGTGATGCCGGGCATCAACGCCGTGGCCGCCGCCATCGCCCAGGGCCTGACGGTCGACCCGTCGTGTCAGGGCCTCCTCACCGAGCTTCCCAACTACCGCTGGGCCACCGAGCGCTCCACGGGTGCCTTCCGGGAGAAGCCCATCGAGGAAGGCGACGACGCCGCAGACGCTCTCAGGTACGCAATTATGGCGCTGGCCGAAAGTGGCGTCATCCTCTACGTCTGACCTTCGGAACCGCCGCTCCACTCGTCGATGGCGAGCATGTACGCCCGCATCGCGAGGTCATTGCGTGTCTCGGCGACAACGGCACCCATCGTCGTCAGCCACTCGCGGGCAGTCCCTCCTCGTCCCATGCGTCGCTGTGTCTCCTCGCTGATTGCTCGGATCTCGGCCACCGACAGGCCCGCGGCGGACAGGGCCGGAATGATCTCTTCAAGGGCTCCGCTGACGGTCAGCATCTACTTCCCCTTCTTCGGAACGGGCGTGAATGGGCGGGTATTAAAGCCTGAGGCCACGATCGCAGCGGGACGTGTCGCCAGTTCGGCCTTGAGATGGCGCACCTCGGCCTCGAGCACACGGATGCGGTCCTCGGCGTCGATCAGGTCCCGCACCGCCTGAGCGGGCATGGTCGTGTTCATCACCGTCTCGCGCCGCTGGCGCTTCCGGTACTCCCGCATGTAAGCGGCCCGATCCCTGCTTATGGTTACGCCTCTGGTTACGGGTTACGCGCCTAGTGTAACCAATGGTTACGTGACCCGCCTCCCGTTCCACCCTCAGGGCGTGTCGCTCCGCCTGATTCCCCTAGGAGCCAACCTTGGCGATCCGTGACACGCTCGCGCGCCTGTTCGGCGCCAAGGCAAGCATCATCGGACTCGGCGCCGACGAGATCCCCGACCGGCCCCTCGAAAAGGGCTGGGACGACGGGGCGATCCTCTCGACCTACGCCGACGACACGTGGCCGTATGTCTGCGCCCGCATCCTCGCCGAGAACGGGGCCATGCCGCCCCTGCGGTTCGGGACGCTCGACGCCAAGGGCCAGTTCACGCCGGTAGACCCGTCGCACCCGGTCCAGGACCTGTTCGACCACCCGAACCCGCAGATGACGGGCTCGGACTTCCGACACCTCATCATCACGTACCTCGAGATGGTTGGCCACGCGCCGATCGAGATCGTCCGGCCCCTCGCGGGACGGCGGATGCTCACCCGCAACCGCATCGGCACCGAGCTCTGGCCGGTCAACCCGTCGTGGTGGAGGATTGTCGCCAACCCCGACGGCACGATCCGCGGCTACCTGTGGGTCAAGCAGAACAGCGACGCGGCATGGACGCCCGAGCAGATGACGTACCTGCGCTGGCCGAACCCCCTCGATCGGTGGTACGGCCTCGGGCGCATCGCGGCGGTCCGGCAGGCGGTCATGGCCGAGGAATACGCGGCCATCCGGGACAAGAAGCTGGAGAAGAACCTCGGCGTCCCGCCGGGCATCCTGTCGTCCGAGATGCCGCTGGGCGACCCCACCGCGGAGCTCCTCCAGAAGCGCTGGAGCCAGGCCGTCGGCGGCTACCAGAACGCCGGCAAGATCGCCATCCTCGGCTCCAAGACCACCTACCAGTCGATCGCCCAGAACGCCCGCGACGCGGAATGGCTCGCCACCCGGGCCGGTCGGGTTCACGAGATCACCGCCGCCTTCGGTGTGCCGATGGTGCTCGTGCTGGGCATGAAGGACGCGACGTTCGCCAACGCCAGTGAGGCCGTGGACTTCCTGTGGCAGGAGACGTTGCAGCCGCGGCTCGACCGGATCGCGGAGGCGATCACCTTCCGCCTCCTGCCGCTGCTCACGGACGAGAAGCTCGTCGCCCGCTTCGACTACGCCCACATCGCGGCCCTCAACGAGAACCAGGGCGAGGTCGTCGGTCGGGCAAAGGCGATGGCCGACACCGGCGCCGTGACCGTGGACGAGGCGCGGGCGGTCATGGGCATGGAGCCCCACACCGACAAGGCCGTGGGCGCGATGCAGCTCATCCCCTCCACGATGGCGCTCACCTCGACAGCGGACATCGTCGCGCCCCCCGAGCCGCCTCCTCCGCCAGTGACTCCGGAGGAGGCGGCACCCCCCAAGGCCCGCAAGTCCATCGAGAGCCGCGAGACGGTGCTGGCCCCGATCCGCGACGCCTACATGCGGGACCTCGGCTCGTTCTTCGGGGCGCAGCGCAACGCGGTGCTGAACGCCTTCGGCAAGGCCACGCCGGAAGAACAGGAGTTCCTCGAGCGCCTCATCGAGATCATCGGCTCGAAGCGCTTCCGGGATCGTCTCCGGCGGATCAGCCAAGCCCCCATCGAGGCCAGCGTGACCCTGGGTGCCACGGAGGCCGCCCGCGCCCTCGCGGTAGAGGTGTCGTTCGCCATCCCCACCTCGGAGGCCGCCTTGGCCCGGGTGACGTCGCACCTCGATCTCCTCGGCAAGGGCATCGAGAACACGACCATCGCGGACGTGCAGCGGGTCGTGACCTCGCAGCTTCAGGCCGGCGCAACGCATGAGGCCATGCGGACCTCGCTCGGCGAGCTCTTCGACGGCTACGAAGACTGGCGCGTCGACCGGATCGCCCGGACCGAGACGGCGGCCGCATACAACCTCGGCGGCCTCGGGCAGTACCGGACGGCGGGCGTGCTGCTCGTCACGGTCGTCGATGGCGACGCGGACGACGCCTGCGCCTCCTGGAACGGCCGGGAGCACGTACCGCTCGACGAGGCGGAGGGCTCACCGCTTGGGCACCCCAACTGCACCCGCTCGTGGATTCCCGAGGTCGGGGATGGCTTCGGCCAGAGCGCCCCGCAGGCTGCAGCCGCGGTACCGCCAGAGGGCGGCACGGCCCGGACATTCAAGTCCCAGACTGCGAGGCCGGTTGTCGGCCCGCCTGCCCGCAGAGCGCAACCGGAGTCTAGCACCGACGTGACCGCGTATCAGCGGTTCCGAGAGATCGACACCCTCATGCGCGAGCCATACGGCGTGGACGTCGGGTCCCCGGAGCCTGAGCGCTAACACCGGGGAGTTGTAGCGCGGTTCCCGCCCGGCATCGATGTGCGGGGTCGGGGCAGGACCGCTATCAGCCCAGGAAGTCCCGTCGGACCACCTACCCGCGCTACCGCCTAATCCTACACCCCACCTTGACGCCGATGTAACACCTAGAGGTCGGACGATGAGCGCGATGCCCCAGACGGAAGCCGCGATGCGGCGGCACATGATGGCCGAACCCCCCGCCGGTCACGGCGCGAGCGACATGGGCGACATGCCGATGGCCGACATGGCGTCCCGCCACGCGACGATGCACGACGGCGATGCGGGGCACGACCACGCGCCGATGAAGTCGCCCATCCGCTTCGCCAAGGGCTCCGATACGACCGTCGAGGGCTGGGGGATGCCGTTCTTCGGCCCCTTCGCCGGCGACGACGGGATCGGCCGCGACTTCGACGGCGAGTTCTTCTCACCCAAGACCGACTTCCTGTTCGACTGGTTCAAGGGTTCCCGGCCCTTCCTCTACCAGCACACCTGGGACGCCCGCGTCGGGACCGATCCCATGGGCGATGTCGTCAACTTCGAGAAGCGCAAGGAGGGCATCTGGGTGCAGGCCCAGCTCGACCTCCGCTCGAAGTGGTACGAGGCCATCCGCTCCCTCATCGGCGAGGAGGCGCTGTCGTTCAGCTCGGGCGCCTACCCCGCGGGTGTCGTCGTCGCCAAGTCCGGCGAGATCCTGCGCTGGCCGTGGGTCGAGCTGACCGCCACCCCGACGCCCGCCAACCCCTACGCCTCGATCGCGGCCATGAAGTCGCTCGACTGGCCGCCGCTCGTCAACGTGGAGCAATCGACCGCTGACGAAGAGGTCGATCCCCTCCCCCGCCGCCTCCGCATCGTCGGAGTCCACAAGCCGTCCTAGCGGGCGCGACAGACCCGCTGCGTCAATCAACCCCGCTGCCCCGGAGCGCTCCCGTGGCCCACGCACAGGAGCGTCTTTCAGCATGTCCGAAGACACCAAGCCCGAGGTGGAGAGCGTCGAGCTCGCCCCGGAGGCCATCGAAGCCATCGCCGCGGCCGTCGCCGCGATCAACGTCCCCGAGCCCGTCGTCCCCGAGGCAACCAAGGGCATCGACCTCGATGCGCTCGCGGCCAAGATCCACGCGCTCAACACCCCGAACCGCACCGAACTCGACGAGGGCGGCGTCAAGGCCAAGCCCGGCGACAGCGGTCCGGTCTACGGCGGCGACGACAAGTACACGTCCGTGGGTTCGACCGACGCCGAGATCGGCTCGACCCTGTACCTCGCATCGAAGATCCTCGGCATCACCGGCGACAACCTCTCGGCCCGCGGCCGGCAGGTCATGGTCGCCGCGTCCGAGAAGGCCCTGCGGGCCGGTCCCCGCCATGACGGCCTGAAGTCGTGGAACCCCGCGACCGCCGCCGTCCATCGGTACGACACGGCCGAATACTTCCGCGAGGCCCGCGCCAAGGCGATGACCTCGACCGGCGGCAATGCCGGCGACGAGTGGGTGCCCACGTTCGCCTCGGCGGACCTGTGGACCGACATCCACCTCGCCACCGTCGTCGCTTCGCAGATCCCGCGGGTTGCCATGCCCACAAATCCGTACACATTGCCAACGCTTGACGATGACGTGACGTTCCGGCTCGCCTCGACCGAGAACACCGCCGTCACCGCCTCGGACCTCAACACCGGCAACGCGACCCTGACCGCGGTCAAGGTCATGGCCGAGGTCGACTTCTCCGGCGAGCTCACCGAGGACTCGATCATCCCCATCGTGCCCGCGATCCGGGCCAACCTCGTCCGCCGCGGCGCCCAGACGATCGATGACCTCATCGTCCACGGCGACACCGAGACGGGCGGCACCGGCAACGTCAACAGCGACGACACCGCCCCGGCCTCGACGAGCTTCTACCTCGCCTTCAACGGCCTGCGGAAGTTCTGCCTCGTGACGAACACGGGCCAGGTCAAGCAGTTCGCCGGCGCGTTCACGACGACGCTCTTCCTGAACACCCGGGCGAAGCTCGGCAAGTACGGCGCGCGACCCTCGGACCTGCTGATGATCACCGGCGTCTCGACGACCAACAGCATCCAGGACGTGGCCGCCTTCCAGACGCTCGAGAAGTACGGCCCGCAGGCGACGATCCTGACCGGCGAGGTCGGGCGCGTCTTCAACATCCCCGTCCTCCTGAGTGAGGCCATCCCGGGCACCTCGACCGACAAGGTCGACGATGACGGCCTGTACACGACCACCTCGGTCTCGACGAACGACACCGACGGCTGGTTCGTGCTCGTGAACAAGAACTCCTGGAAGCAGGGCTTCCGGCGCGAGCTCCAGATCGAGTCGTGGCGCGATATCAAGAAGGACCAGAACGTGCTCACCTGCTCCTTCCGCCAGGCGCTCATCCCGTCCGGCATCGCCACCACGCACACGGCCGTGGGGTATGACATTACCGTCTTGTAAGCCACAGGGCCGGGAGGTTCCCCCGGGCCTCCCGGCCCGCCCCCCACAGGAGCGCACCCGTGCCTGACCGCTACGTCCTCACCTTCCCGCGGACGGCGTCGGTCGCGTCGAACTTCGCCTACACAACGACGCACCAGCGCGTGGTCGTGAACGAGGCGGGGACGATCCGGTCGGCCTATGCCTTCGCCACCTCCGTGACCTCGAACGCGACCTTCCCATCGAAGGTCGACTTCTACCGCCAGACCTCGGCCCCGGCGCTCGGGTCGAACACGGCATCCACCATCCTCGTCGAACCCATCACCGTGCCGCTCGACCTCAGCTCGGCGGGCGGGACGATCCGCGCCTCCAACGACCGCGTGGCCGCGGGCGACATGCTCGAACTGCGGACCAGCGTCAACGCCAGCAACGGCGAGCTGATCAATGTCGGCGGGACCGTCGAACTGGAGCGTGACTGACATGGCGGCACGCGGCACCCACAAGTACGCCTTCCTCTCGTCCGGCTCGAACAACGTCGTCAAGCGCGCTCCGGGCTCCCTTTACGGCCTCCACGGCGTCCTCGCCGCGGGCGGGTCGATCCGCATCGATGACGCGCACAGCTTCAACCAGGGCGTGCTCGACCTCAACGCGGTCGGCTCGAACACCGTGGGCCGGTTCGGCATCGGCCTCGTCGATGGGATCGGCTTCGATAGCGGGCTCGTCGTGGCGTTCAGCTCGAACACCGCGGGCGTCACCGTCGAATACGAGTAGGGGCCAATGTCCGCCTACACCTCGCTCGCTGCGCTGAAGGAAGCCGTCGGCCTCACCGGCGCGGCGTCGGACACGGTCGATGACGGGATTCTCTCGTCCATCATCTTCCGGGCCTCGGCGCGGGTCGATGGCTTCCTCGAACAGAACCGCACGGGCTACGTCGGGTTCGCCGGCTCGTCCAACTCGCGGACGGCGGTCGGCAGCAATACCCGCGTCTACGATGGCACGGGCACGGACACCCTGTTCATCGACGACTTCGCCAGCGTGGCGGCGGTCTCGGTCGACGACACCACGGTCTCATCGAATAGCTGGCGCCTGTGGCCGTACAACGAGACTCCCAAGCGGGCGATCATCTACGCCGAGCCCGCCACCTCGCTCCGGGGCCTCATCGTCGATCACTGGTCACTCGGCACGGCCAACATCGGCGTGACCGGCTACGCCGGGCTCGACCACGTCCCCAACGACGTTGAACAGACGACGCTCTCGGTCGCGATCCTCTACTGGCGCCGCTACCAGGCGGGAGACCAGTCCGTGGCCGTCAACCCCAAGGGCGTCCGGGGCTTCATCGAGAGTGACCCCGAGGTCGAGGGTCTGCTATGGTCCGGTCTCTCGGGTTGGATCAGTCCCGGAGTGTGGGGCGCATGATCTCGATCAAGGTCCGAGGATTGGCGGAGATCACCCGCGCCTTGGGTGATCCGAACCTCTTGGACTCGGCGCTGCGACCGGCCCTCGAACGGGCGGGCACGATCGTCGAGGCGGGCTGGAAGCGCCGCGTCCACACCGTCACCCGCAAGTACCAAGGCAGCCTCGGACACCGGGTGGACGACCTCAGCGTCCGCATCGGCCCCCAGCCCGGCTACGGCTCGCCGCGCAAGTACAGCCGCAGCCAGACGGGTGCGTGGAAGACGCCCCGCGACGGCACGAACCGCGGCGACCCCCGCGAGTACGCCGTCTTCGAGGATCAGGGCACCCGCTACCGCGAAGGCCACCCCGCCGCTGAACCAGCCCTCGCGGAGAACGTCGACGAGGTGGTGGACGCGCTCGTGTCCGGCATCAGCGATGCCCTGAACCGGAAGTTCCCGTGAGGGAGGGCACCCACGCTTCGCTCACCGTCACCGTCCGCATCGCGGACATGGACCGGACGCGCCTCTTCGTCTGGGAGCTCCGCGAGCTGTGGTTCGCCATGCGCCTCCTCAACGATCCCCGGGCCGAAGAGCTGGAACGCATCCTCGATCGCTACACCGACGGCGGGGATGACGAGCACGAGGCTTGCGAATGAGCCTGACCCTCGACCTCGACGCCCTGCTCGCCACGATCACCACCACCGCCGGGGCGATCACGGGCATCCGCACGGCCTTCGACTATGACGAGTGGCCCGACGCCCCGCCGGGCATGTTCAACAAGGAACAGGCCCTCCACCTGACCGGCTTCCCCGAGGAGGGGCAGGGCTGGCGCTACACCGTCCGGGGCATCGACCTCAGCGAATACGAGATCGAGATCCCCCTGTACACGGTCGTGATCGCGGCGGCGCAGGTCAAGCGGTCCCGGAGCTGGTCGGCGCCCTACATCGACCGCTACCGCGCCGCGTTCGACACGCGGTCCTCGATCCTCGGCGTCGGCACCGGCAACACCGGCTCGCTCCTGTACACGGGCGGCCGAGTGGTCCGGGCGATCCCTGACTGGGACGGGTACGCCGGCTTCTACATGCTCCGTCACAGCCTCATGGCCCACGTGAAGGGCGCAGTCGACCGCAGTTAGCGGCCCGCGCCCCTAGTCCCCCACCGCGCCGGATGACGTCCGGCCACGCCCATGGAGCCCCAGAAGAGAGCGCCTTCTGGGGCTTCACCCTACCCCGCGCTCTCGGAGGTGCCTGTGTACGCGCTCGCAGAGGCCATGTTCTACACGCCGCGGGGCCAGGCCGCCCGCTGCCGCTATCGCACCGACTCGTCCGACTGGAACACCCTCTTCTCGGCCCTCAACGAGGACGAGTACGGGCTCCGTCCGCTCACCCTGTCAGGGCTCGCGCTGGACATCGGTGCCCACATCGGGGCCGTGACGCTCGGGCTGGCGCTGGACAACCCCGACCTCCGCGTCATCGCCGTGGAGCCGGTGCCCGACAACGCCCGCCTCCTCCGGGAGAACGTCGTCCTCAACGGCCTCAAAGACCGGGTGACGGTCATCGAAGGGGCCGCCGGCAGTGGCGAAGTGACCGTCTGGTACGGCTACCGCGGCAGCGAGACGGCCGAGCACCACGCCTTCATCGGCAACAGCTCGCTTGCGTATGACCACGGCGGGGAGAACGAGCACGACGAGATCACCTACCAGGGTGTCACGCTCTCGGACCTCGCAGACGGCGACGTGGCCCTCCTGAAGATCGACAACGAGGGCGGCGAGTACGTCTTCCTCGACGACCCCGCGGTAGGGCGCTGCGAGCGGATCGTCGGCGAGTGGCACAACGTCCGCGGGCACGTCCAGACGGACATCGCCTCGCTCTTGGGCGCGACCCACGTCGTGACGTTCTCGGGGCCGGTCGGCGGGCCGGGCGGATTCACCGCGGTGCGACGGTGAACCTCAATCCCGAGATCGCCACGAGCCTCGCCGAGTGGGCGCACCGCTGGGTGGACATGGCGCCGCACGTCGCCACGCTGACCCGGCTCGCCACCGAGGCCCGGACGATCGTGGAGCTCGGCGTGCGCGAGGGCGTCAGCACGTGGGCGCTGCTCGACGGCCTGCCCGCCGATGGCCGGCTCTACTCGGTTGACATCCAGCGCGATTCACAGCCCCCACGCGTGACCAACGACCCGCGCTGGACGTACATCATCGGCGACGACCTGAGCGAAGACGTCCACGCCCAGCTCCCGAGCCACGCCGACCTCGTCTTCATCGACACCTCGCACGAATACGAGCACACGGCTGGCGAGCTCGTCTACGCCCTGTCCCTCTCGCCAGCGCGCATCGTCATGCACGACTACGTCCAGGCGCCGGTCGCCCGGGCGGTAGACGAGTTCTGCGCCCGGGAAGGTTGGGCAGTCGTGGCCCACGAGCCGGAATACGGCCTCGCCACCCTCGAGCGACATGGGTAGGCGGCTCGGCGGGTTCGAGTTCACCAGCCGAGAGACCGGGGTCGAGCCGGACATCCACCCATCCGTGCTCATGGACGCCCTCGTGGACTGCATCCACAAGGTCACGATCGAGCGCGACGCCTTCTCCGGCCACGACGTGATGATCCTGACCGGGAGCCATGACCCGACGCAGTTCGGCGCGGCCCGGCGGGTCACGTCCGGCGGCGGTCCCGTCCATATCAAGGAGGGCGCCTGGCTCTGTACGCGCTGCATCATCGTCGGCCCGGTGACGATCGGAAAGCACGCGGTCGTCGCGGCCGGTGCCGTCGTCGTCGATGACGTGCCCGACTACGCCCTCGTGGCGGGCGTCCCGGCGCGGGTCGTGAAGTTCTACGAGCCGTGATTCTCATCACGGGCGGCACCGGCTCGTTCGGCCACGCCTTCGTGGAGCGCGTGTACGGCACGACCGACATCCGCGTCTTCTCGCGCGACGAGGAGAAGCAGCGCCTCATGGCGGCCGACTTCCCGGACATCGAGTACGTCATCGGCGACGTGCGCGACCCCGAGAGCGTGCGCCGCGCGATGCGTGGCGTCACGCGCGTCTTCCACGCCGCAGCGCTCAAGCAGGTGCCAGCGTGCGAGGACGCGCCGATCGAGACGATCCGCACCAACGCCGTGGGCACCGATAACGTCTGCGCCGCCGCCTGTGCTGTCGGGGCGCGCGTGGTCGAGCTCTCGACCGACAAGGCCGTCGAGCCGATCGGCGTCATGGGCGCTTCCAAGATGCTCGCCGAGTCGATCACCACGACGTGGGGCTACAACGTCGTGCGCTACGGCAACGTCATCGGCTCGCGTGGCTCCATCATCCCGATCTTCCGCCGCCTGATCGACCACGGCCAGCCGATCACCATCACCGATGGACTCATGACCCGCTTCCTGATAACACTCGACCAGGCGCTCGACCTGCTCGAGCTGGCGATGGACGCCGAGCCGACCGGCACGATATACGTCAAGCGCTCGCCCGCCGCGACCGTTACCCAGATCGTGCGCGTCTTGGCCCCCGACTACCCGACCAAGGTCATCGGCGTCCGGCCCGGCGAGAAGCGCCACGAGCTGCTGATCGCCGAGGACGAGTCGGTCATCGCAGATGGCGACTACTTCCGCGTCACGCGCAACGGCCCGCGCACGGGCATCACCTACTCATCCGACACCGCCCCGCAGCTGTCTGATGAGGAACTGGCCGCACTACTCGCGCAGGTGCCCCATGCGATGTAGCGTTAGGCTGATCGGCAACGTCGAGCCGCAGACCAGCGCCGTGCGCGCCGCGCTGGCCGGCGTCGAGGTCTGCGATGACGACCCGCAGCTGATCGTGGTTGCCGGCTGGCGTCACCTGATCCCGCCCGACGTCCTGGCCCAGCCGCCGCTCGGCGTGGTCGGCTTCCACTCGGCCAAGCTGCCCGAGTATCCCGGCCGCGCGCCGATCTACTGGACGCTCCTGCGCGGCGACGAGCGGGCCTACAACACCATGCTCTTCCTCGACGCGCGTGTGGACAGCGGCGACATCATCGACGCCGAGTCACGCCGCATCGGCGCGGACGATACGCCCGAGACGCTGTACGAGTGGGTCGCCGAGTCGGACGCGCGGATGCTCACCCGCCACCTGCCGGCCCTGCTCGCCGGCACCGCACCACGCGTGCCGCAGGACATGACCCGGCGCGGCCCGTTGACCAGCGCAGACGGATATCGACGATGGCTGAATCAGTCCTCGTAGCCGTCGCGCACCCCGACGATGAGGTCCTGGGCGTGGGCGGCACGATCCTCCGGCACGTCAAGGCAGGCGACGTGGTGACGGTCCACATGGAGTGCGTCGTCGGGCTGCGCGACGGGCAAGCGCGTATCGAGGCAGCGCGACGGCTGGCCGACACGAACGGCTATCGCCTGTCGCTGGGCGAATCGTCCGAGGGCGATGGACGCTCGGCTAACTTCGACCGGCTCACCGCCGATGTCATCTACACCCACCACGCGGGCGATCTCAACCAGGACCACCGTGCCGTGGCCATGGCGGCACTCGTGGCCGGTCGCTTCGCTCGCTCGATCAGGACGTTCGAGACGGTCAGCTCCACCGAATGGGGCGTGGCACCGTTCACGCCGAACCTGTACGGCGCGATCGACTGGCCAGCCAAGATACTCATGCTGCGCGAGTACGAGGGCGAGATGCGCGATCCGCCCCATCCGCGCTCGTGGCCCGTCCTGGACGCCCTGTCACGGTTTCGTGGCTCGGCGGTCGGGGTCGAATACGCCGAGGCGTTCATGGTGCTGCGCGAGTTGACCCGTGGCTGACGTGTTCGTCCTCGGCCATCGCGGGATGCTCGGCCAGACCGTCGCGCGCTATCTCGCCGAGCAGGGATACGACATCGTCACGAGCGACCGGCGCTACACCGGGATGCCCGACGATTCGCTCATCGAGGCGCTCCGCTCATCGTCAGCTCGGGTCATCGTCAACTGCATCGGCGTGCTGCGGCCCGATCCGATGCTGATGGCCGTCGACGCACTCCTGCCGTGGGAAGTGGCCGGGCTGGGCCGGCTGGTGATCCACCCCTCCACCGACTGCGTCTTCCGCGGTGACCGGGGTTGGTACAGCGTCGAGGATCCGCCCGACGCCATCACCACCGATGGTAGAGGCTTCTACGGCCTGGCCAAGCGCATGGGCGAGGTCCATGCGTCGAACGTGGTCATCCTGCGCGCTTCGATCATGGCCCCGAGCGGCGGCACGCTGGGCTGGTTCCTGAGCCAGTCCGGGCCGATCGACGGCTGGACGGACCACGTCTGGAACGGCATCACGACGCTCGCCTGGGCGCGACTGGCCGCCGCCGCGCTGGTAGGTGACATCCCGCCGGGGCTGCACCAGCCCACGACGGCCGAGACGATCACCAAGTACGACCTGCTCCGTCTCTTCGGCGAGGTCTTCGATCACCCCATCGAGGTTCGCCCGGTGAGCGCGGGCTTCTGTGACCGCACGCTGGTGCCGACGATCGCCATGCCACCGATCCGCGACCAGCTCACCGAACTGCGCGACTGGGCATGAGGGCCGCCCTCCTGCCGTGCATGGGCGACCCGTTCCTGACCGCCTACTGGCTTCGCAACTACGAAACGTGGCGTGATGAGGTTGACCGCCTGGTCATCGCCATGATCAACACGGGCGAGGAGGTCCGGGCGTACATCGCCGGGCTGGCACCTGACGCGACGATCATCGACATCCCCAAGCGCAGGCCGCATGGCCGCGTGATGGACGTGCTCTACGGTGCGACCGACGCCGATGAGGTCATGTTCATCGAGGACGACGCCTACGTCCGCCGTCCGGGCGTCATCGACGCGGCCTTCCGGGCCTTGTCCGACTTCGACGTGGTGGGCACGCTGCGCGGCCCCGACATCATCAACGGTGTCGAGTTCGCCCACCTGCTGCCGTGCTTCCTGTTCTCACGCCGCGAGACGCTGGCCGGGCTCGACTTCGGGACCGCCGATGGGGCGGATGGCATCAACCGCGACACGTTCGGCATGGCTTCGTTCGCCCTGCGTGACAGGCGGCTCGACGTCCGCAAGCCGTACCTGATCCCGTACAAGGTCCCGGCCCGCCCACAGTTCGAGGGCTGGATCACCGATGACCCGCCGTGGTTTCACGTCGGGGGCTTGTCGATGGGCTATGGCGTGTGGCTCGGGAACGACATCGGACAGGAGCCCTATAGCGAGGACCTGGGCTGGGACTTGGCCTGCCGCATCGCATGGTGGGAACGCTGCCTCGCCGAGACGGCCGGGCTCCCCGGGCAGCGGGCGCGCTACAGGGCGGCGCTCGACGCCCTGATCGACCGACAACAGGTAGGGCGAGCCGAGATCGCCGCCTGGCACGCCGCCTTCGAGCCGTGGGTGACGTGGTGAACAACCAATAGCAGACAGGAGCGCTCCCTGTGAACATCGTTCTGGCACTCTGGCACAGCATCGAGGAGTTCGATCAGGTCCGCCTGCTCTCGTCCCTCGGGTACAACGTCCACTCGATCGGGGCCTATTCCGACCCCGCCCACCCCGGTGATGACAAGCGGCCGGCCCTCCCAGACGTGCCGTACTTCGCCGAGCTCCACGCGGCCACGAACCGCTCGCACGAGCAAGGGATCGAGCCGAAGCAGGCGCTCCCACCCGAACTCCTCGACTGGGCCGACACGATCATCTACCACCACCGCCTCCCGGACCTGTACGGCCAGTGGGATGAGCGGATCGCGCCGTGGCTCGCCGCCAAGAGTCACCGGCGGGTCATCTGGCGCACGGTCGGCCAGAGCGTCACGAACAACGAGCGCGAGGCCGCGCCCTTCCGTGGCGAGGGCTTGGAGATCGTCCGCTACTCGCCCAAGGAACGGAACATCCCGGGCTACGTCGGCGAGGACGCCCTGATCCGGTTCTACAAGGACCCGGCCGACTACGGCGGCTGGACGGGCGAAGAGGAATACGTCCTCAACATCACGCAGCACCTCCGCCAGCGTGACCCGTACACTAATTGGGGCTTCTGGGAAGCGGCCACGCTGCGTCTTCCCCGCCTCGCTGCGGGGCCGGGTTCGGAGGCCATCGGCGGCGTGGGCGCATTGACGTACGAGCGCATGCTGCGGGCGCTACGGGTAGCGCGCTGCTACCTCTACACCGGGACGCAGCCTGCCTCGTACACCCTCGGGCTCATCGAGGCGCTCATGACCGGCATCCCGGTCCTCTCGATCGGCCCCGAGTACATGAACGTCTTCCCCTACGGGCCGGACCTGTTCGAGGGTCACGAGATCGCTGAGGAAGTGCCCGAGAACGGGTGGAATGCGGAGGACTTCACTCCCGAGGCCGTTCAAGACGCCCTCGCCTCTCTGCTCCATGACGGCGACCAGAGTGACTGGAGCGGCCACTCTCGCCGGCGCGCCATCGCCCTATTCGGCCGGGACAAGATCGCCGCCGAGTGGGCCGCCTACTTGGGTGCCCCATGACACAGGACGAATGGCGGTCTCGCTGGGGCATCCGCGAGAGTTTCGCGAGCCGGTGTCCGCACGCGCTGAAAGTGGGTCGCTGCGCGGTGCGCGTCTGTGATCAAGGCATCGGTTGGCACGACTTCCTCGATCACGCGCGCATGTGGCGCTATTCAGATGGGCGACTGTTCCTCCTTGCCCACGTGTATGACTGGAGCGCGGAAAAAGAGGAAGATGCCGCGCTCTGGGCAGCCACGCATGGGTTGAGTTGGGCCGTGCTCGAACCGGACGGCTGGTACGGGCATGGCACGACCCCGATCCGGTTCTGGTACGAGCCGCAGCATCGGTTCTCCTTCGGACGACACCATGTCTGGGGCACCCACCCCGGACCCGGGTACGTGCAGTGAGGGCGCTCGTCGATCGGCACCAGGCTGATCTGTTTTACGCCCTCCAGCTCCTCCTCGAGGATCGGCTCGGCATCGAGGTCTACACCCCGATCGGCTACGAGTGGTTCGACGAGGGCTACTGGCAGTTCGGCCACGAACACCTCGGGCGCGCACTCGCGGACCAGTACCTCGGCATCGACGCCAAGTACGAACGCTGGTCGACCCACCACGCGACCTTCGATCCGGCCCACCCCTCGCGGCTCATCCGCTGCGTGACGCTCGACGAGTTCCGAGCCCTCGGGGGCTGGTCACACATCGTCGCCACGGTGCAGGACAACCAGGCGGGCTTCGCTCGGCTGGCCGCTGAGACGGGCGCGAAGTACGTCTACCAGGTCGGCAACACCCGCCAGCAGGTGGATTGGGGCCTCGATCCGCTCGCGATCGTGTCGTCCGAGGTTCCCATCGAGGGCCGCGGGGTCAGGGTCCATCAGCCCTTCGACCACCTGACGACCTTCCGCTACCGGGACCCCGCCGAGGCAGAGCCGGTCATCAGCTCATTCGTCAACCTCATGCCCCGGCTCGATGAGTGGCCGATCGCGGCGGACCTGCTGGCCCGGCTCCCGTTCCGTTCACTGATCTACGGCATCGACGGTACCGACGGCAACCTGCACCCGGTGTCCGAGATCGCCGAGGCGATGGCACGTTCGGCCTTCGCGCTGCACCTGAAGGTGACGGGCGACGGGTTCGGGCACGTCCTCCACAACTGGGCGGCCGTCGGTCGGCCACTGGTCGGTCGGGGCCGTTACTACGCCGGGCAGCTCGGCGAGCGGTTCTGGCAGGACGGCGTCACCTCCATCGACCTCGACCTTCGGACCCCTGACGAGTCCGCCGCCCTGATCCGGGAGGTGTGGGCCGACAAGGCCCGCTACCGGGGAATGTGCGAGGCCATCCGGGCCGAGTTCGACCGGATCGATTGGAACGCCGAGGCCCGCGAGATCGCGGGTCTCTTGCTGTGAACCTGCTTTTGGTTTCGGATTTGGCCGCGACCGGCTTCGGGAGGGTCGGCCGGGAGCTTGCCACCCGCCTTCTGGCACTCGGCTGGGACGTGCGGATCATCGGCATCAACTGGCGCGGCGTGGACGGCGAGATCAATGCCGCAATGGGCCGGGGCACGATCACCGAACAGGCCACCCGGATCGAACGGACCCTCGCGAGGATGCGCGCCGATCCCCTCATCGACCGGATCATGCCGGCGG
>Ga0209416_1001265_pt1 | contig 18623 bp, 18 predicted proteins | sample RifGroF1_FD_184001 | JGI IMG/M metagenome (GOLD analysis project Ga0209416, IMG submission 184001) | Groundwater microbial communities from Rifle, Colorado, USA - Groundwater F1 (SPAdes) (version 2) | ecosystem: Environmental > Aquatic > Deep subsurface > Groundwater | place: Rifle, Colorado...
CAGCAGCAGCAACAACAACACCATTTCAGGATCGGTGTTTGGTTGTAGCTATGGCCTCTACAGCAGCAACAACAACACCATTTCAGGATCGGTGTTTGGCTGTAGCAATGGTCTCAACAGCAGCAACAACAACACCATTTCAGGATCGGTGTTTGGCTGTAGCAATGGCCTCTACAGCAGCAGCAACAACAACACCATTTCAGGATCGGTGTTTGGCTGTAGCTATGGCCTCTACAGCAGCAGCAACAACACCATTTCAGGATCGGTGTTTGGTTGTAGCTATGGCCTCTACAGCAGCAGCAACAACAACACCATTTCAGGATCGGTGTTTGGTTGTAGCTATGGCCTCTACAGCAGCAACAACAACACCATTTCAGGATCGGTGTTTGGCTGTAGCTATGATTTTCGTTTTCCTGCTAATGAAACAATACTACTATCAGGTGCACAATCTACATTTACGCTTACAAACAGAAATGTTGTTGGGATAGCTGGTAGAATTTCATGTGAAAACTACAACGGTGTGAACGGTGCGTATAAATCCATTGACGCTTTTGGTGATATACTTAAAACAGCATGTAACGGTGTAAGTGATTCACCAAGTGTTGATCCTGACGGTGGTAGCGAATATTGCGTCGAAGCCAGTAGTATTCAATCTAATTGTGATACGCTTAATTACTTATCAATAATATCAAGGCATCGGCTCTGGCTTACATCTGGTAGTCATACAATTACCTACAAACTACAGTCAACATTTGCGAATATTCCGGCAGGTCGCTTGAAACTAACTGTAAATTACATATCCGGAGATTCCCCCCTTACCAATGCAGATGCAACACATTCGCCAGAGATTACTACAAGATCAAACGCAGCAGACTGGTCTCAGACGCTCTCGGTGAGTATCACAACGGCTCTTGAAGGGTGGGTGGATTGTAAAATCGATTTGATGCATTACGAGGCTGGGGCTGAAGTTTATATCTGGCCGGTTCCTGTGGTGAGCTAATGACTGATCGCGCTGCCATATGGTCGTTGGGGGAGAGTGTTCTTCTCCGTGACCCAACACCAGGAATAGACGCTTACTGGTCCCTGGGCGAGTCGGCAATACTGGATATTGTTGCCGCTTCTGGAAGCGGTACTCCTATTTTAGTTCTGTATGATTTGCAATCGTCGATATCGAACCAATATTTCTTGGATTACGATCAACAAGTTTCGGTTAGTAATATAAAGTTTCATGATTCGGATGTAATTCTCATAATTGATTCCTCACGGGCAGTAAATTTTGATTTTGCAGTCGGAATAAACAATAGCATTACTATCATAAACGACACACTGGCAGGTGTCGGTAATGTGTTGCTGTGTAATGTCGATACATTGGTTACGGCTGGCAATTCACAAACGATCACAGCGTATTTTGATGCTTTGATCGCTATCAAAAATTCGCGTGCTATTGCCTATGCCAGCAAATCATCAGTGAGCAATACTCTGTTAATTAATAACGACTCAAGAACCGGCATTGCAAACGAACTGACTGAAAACCATGATCTTAAACATTCAATTGCAAACGAATTATTAAAAGAAGTTGATACTAGAATCGCTGCCAGTTTTAGCAAATTATATTCTGCCGACACCAAAGTTCAGATTCTTAACGAAAACACAGTAACGGTCAGTTTAGATACGCTGGTTGCTGCGAGAAATGCAATCGCCTTGGCAGTTGATAGCAGGGCTCTGGTCGGTAATAATATTGTCTTTTACACGGAGTCGAATGTTGCGGTATCACAACTTATTTCAACTATTGCCAATAGCAAGTTATCAGTAATCAGGGAATTATCTGTAAAAAACGATACAAATGTCGCAATCTCCGCGCTGGCTGTTATAATCCAACATTTTGATGCACGGGTTAAAATAAGTCGCAGTCTGCTGGAAATCGTTGATACTTTTATTAATGCTACCACGGCGTGTGCTTCGATTCTTTGCCCTGCTGATATTGATGCTATTGTAAATGCTCTGATGGATAGAATAGAAACCTCACCGGCATTACAGCAGGCCATTGCAACCGCTGTCTGGGGGTATGGGAGATAATGGACGCTTGGGATCAGCTCGTTTCTAAATCAACAATCGAAAGCGGGGATGCTTGGGACCATCTTCAGGCCCAAGGAGGTGGAGGTGCGACTATCCACGTCGGGGCAGAGTTATCGTCTGACGTGTTGCTTGCCTGCTCGTCTGATATCGTGCAGTCAATTACCCTTTCCGCAGATGTGATATTTACTATGGTAGCAGATGTTGAAATAGTTGGAATATTATCATCTGACATCATTACAAAAACCGAAACATCAATGGATTACATATGAGCACACTGACGATAGTTACAGGTGATTACGTAAGTATCTCCATACGGCTCAAGAAAAACGGAGCTACGTTTGCAATATCTCCTGATGCGGAAGTCAAAGCCGCTATTTTAACCGGCACAAGAGATAAAATCCTGGTCGGACCTGTTGCGCAACTCAACACCACGCCAGGGGCCGATTGGGCCAACAGTTTGGTAGTTTTGATATTTGAACCTGACGACACTGTTTCGATGAGTACGTTTGGCATGTTGGGGCTTGAGGTCCAGGTGTCCGAAGATGGGAAGCCACAAACGTGGTTTCAATCAGTGAATGTTATTAAGGGGAACATCCCCTGATTGATTAGAAACTACAATCTTCCTTCTGAGGTAGCTTTAAGCCCTAGTATTCCTGACACTGGAATACTAGGGCTTTTCTTTTTAAAACAAAAAGTTTATAAGAATTGAAACAATCTCACCAAAATTGGAGCGGATATGGAGCGGATATGGTAGAAAAAACAAGTTTTCAGGAGATGACGGATGCGGAAAGGCTCCACCATATTCGTGCCAGGATGCGCTTCTACCAGACCGATCCGCTTGGGGCGGAAACGTGGCTGGAAGACCACGTCTGTGTAAATATCCTTGATTTTAGTATTGGTGTTGAGCGTTGGGTCCCACTCGGGGAACTGGCCCAAATGACTACCCCGCATCCAATAACCGGCCGCACCTACCACGATATGTGGCAGTGGCAAAAAGAAAACTACATCAGGCCGGCAACCTCTCGGGACGAGTACGGGATGCTCAAGTACCACACGGTAATCTGTTGCGAACCGAGGGGGGAGGGTAAATCCATAAAGACCTGCCTATTGAATCTCTGGCGGTTTTTCTGTCTCCCGGCCCAGACCAGCATCCTTGGCGCCAACAGTAAAGACCAATCCAAGTTCGCACTCTACGATATCATCGTTAAGCTTATCCGGAATTCCCCAAAGCTTATTGCTATTCTTGGGCCGGAAAATATTTTGGATAAAGAGATCAGGCTCAAGAACTCAAAAAGAGAAACCGTTTCCACAATCACGGCGGTCTCAGCCTTTACCGGTATTTACTCCAACCTCACGTCCTACTCCTTCTCCGAGATCTTCGACATGTCGAATCCAAAGTTCTTTTACCAGTTGGATTCCTCGCGCCGGAATATCCCCAACAGCCAAGGCTACATCGACAGCACGGTCTCGGAGAAAGGCCACGTCCTGCATAATCTCTATGAGGCCTCGCCGCTGGTAAAGAATACCGATCCGGGAATCCTGTTCTGTTACCGTTTCTCTAATCAGGCCCTGGAAAAAGACTACCTCCACCCCTGCAACACCCAGGCTCAGTTGGATTCCTTTCGTACCAAGTTCACCCCGCCGGAATTCGCCCGTTACTTCAAGAATACCTGGACGCTGGTGGACACCTCGGTATTCCGCCCGGCTCTGATCCTCTCTGCCAAGTATATCGGGTATAACGGCACCTTGGGTATGCAGTCGAACGTGCTGAAGAATTGCCAGATGATTGCTAAGCTGGAAGAGGAGCAGGAATCGGACGACCTCAGGGACAACCGCTCGAGGATTGAAGAGTTGAAGGCGGAAATGATACCGCTGCCTTACTCTCTGGAAGAAGACTTTCACCCCGTCTGTATATCGATCCATGATCTGCAGTATCTTGGCGATCTCTACGACACCAACTGGGCGATCGGTACCGGCGCCGATATCGCGGACCCGTTAAAAGATGAAATCAACAAAGGCGCCCAATCCTTTCTCACCTTTATTGCCAAGGGGCTGCCGGGGTCGCGGTCCCAGCCGGACCTTCATCTCACACTGAAGGATAACGCCAGATACATTTATTTTCTCATCCACCTGGTCCATATCCAGAGCAACGAGGCTGGCGAAATCCAGGAGAAGTTGGAGGATTTTGCCTATGAATTCGGGATAGTACAGACGTTCTGCTCTGAGCGGTGGGGGGCTGGGGCGCTGCGGAAGTACTGTGAGGAAAACGATATCAAGATCGAGCTTATCTCTCCGACCTACGACAAACAGCGTTCCGGTTTTAACGAGTTTTATCGATTGGTGCAGTCCGGACTGTTCAAGATTCCCGACACAGTCATCCGCGGCAAGGAGACCGACGACGTGCTCAAAGAGGAGATGCAGGCGTTTAGGCACGACGTGCATAAAAAATGGTACGGCAGCCTGACCAAGAGTAACGCCAAAGGGGTGCAGGACGATGTGATGTTCGCCATCTGCTGGGGGATTTATGGCCTTAGGGAAATCACACCAGACGACTTTGGCGCGCATAACGGCAACATCTTCATGGGCGCTTCCGTCCACAACCATGACTTAGTAGGGAGATATAAATGAGTGAAGACTCTTTGCAGCACTTTGATGAATTGGTAGCCAGCCTGGATGGTTTAAGTGACGCCAACCTGGACGTGCTGATCGGCAAGGTCGGGGCTATGGCCCCCTGGCAAGGCAACCCTGCCGGCAGCGCCGCGGGCTACAACAACGGCGTGGACGTGGACGGCTTCAAGCTGAAGATGGTGGGAGATGATTTTGCCTATGCCGGCTTCCAGCAGTTGCAGCGGGCCTGCTGGGAAAAGTTCAACCGAAACCCGTTCGTGTTCACCACGGTGATGGATACGACCGGGAGGTTGACCGGGTTCGGCTTTGACCAGGGCAGTACCTATACAAAGGCTGATGAGTTTATGAGAAAAGTCTGGACGGATCCACGTAACCTCCTGGTCCAGCACTTCTCCAAATATGTCGCCCGGGCGGTGATCCAGGGGGAACTTTTTCTGGTGTTTACCGTCCACAAAGACGGCTTTGTCGAGGTCGACTTCATCAGCCCTACAGCTATCAGCGGCTTTCAAAACGGCTCAGGCATTCTCACACCGGAGAATAAACCAATGTTTCCGCTCCTTTATAGGGTAGAAACCACGACCAACAGCATAACCCGAGCCCGGTTTATCCCTTCGATCAACCTGGCCTATTATCCGGAATTGTGGAAGACTCTGCGGGCGCACCCGGAGTGGCCCTCCGTGGTTGAGAGTGACATTGCGGGCAAAGACACCTCCCCGAAATTTAAACCGTTAGGCGGCTACACCCAGTTCATGGTCCAGTTTGACCAGGGCTTGGTGACCTCGCGAAACGTCGGCAGGTTAAAGGTAACCCTGGAGTGGCTCGAGCACTACGACAACATCAAGAAGTGGGAGCTGGATCATAAGAAATCCTCAGGCGCCTATCTATGGTCGATCGAGGTCGTGGATCGGGCCGCCTTCCGGCTGTGGCTGGGGATGTCTGATGAAGAGCGAAAGAAGACAGGGCTTATGCAGCCTAAGACCCCGGGGATGACGGTGTTTTTACCACCCGGGTTTAAGCTGACCTGCAATAACCCGAAGTTGTCCTCGATTACCAACCAGGACGACGACATCCTGCGCATGGTCTCGGCCGGCCTCAACACCTCCGAGGATATGATGACCGGCAGCAGCTCCGGTCAGACCTACGGCGGGGTAAAGATGAGCCGAGGCCCGATCGCGGACAGGGTCGCGGACCAGGTCGCGGACCTGGAGCGGTTTATGACCTACACCTTCTGGCGTGGAGCTTTGTTCTTGCACTCAAAAACAGGACACATGCCCTGGACCGTATCGGAAAACAAGGCCTACAAGTTTGAGAACGGCGTGGCCAAGTTTAAGAAGATACCGGTCGAGGCTCATGAGACGATAGCGATTAATTGGCCGCTGTCTGAAATAGGGGACCTTGAGTCCAAGGTCAAGGCCCTGCTCGGGGTCAAGCATGGGGCCGTGAACCAGACTTTGGGAATCGCCAGCGAGGATATTGCCCGGCGGATTGGTTTCCAGAATCTCCACAAAAGCAGGCTGAAGCTGGCGACCGAGGAGAAACTGTACCCCAAATTGATAACCGAGCTTGAGGCCGAGCAGTTGGCGGAAAAGGTGGCTGAGCCAGGGGCAGCACCACAACAAAAGAAAGTTCCTGAAGAACAAGAAGATATGGATAATTCTTGACAAAGAGAGTTTGGCCCTATATGGTTCGCCTAACTCATTAAATATAAGGACTTAGCCATATGCCGAGATCTCTTACCCGAATAGCCGCCGTACTCCTGGACAGCCCCTGGGCCATCCAGGAGTCGTGGCTGCAGGAAATGTATGCAATTTTCCGAGCCCATCAAACCGATGGAGCTTTGGCTAACTCCCTGGCTTTTAAAGGAATCCCCCAGAAAGACGAGGACGAGGATGAGGACGCCAATTACCGGTTGCACCGCGGCGTGTATCGCCGGGGTCCAGTGGCGGTGATTCCTATCCGCGGCCCGATATTCCCCCGCGCAAACCTGATGACCAAGTACTGTGGCGCCACTTCCTTGGAGTTGGTGACGGCAGATGTCCTGGCCGCGGAGATGGACCCGGATGTCAAGCACATCGTGTTCCCATCGGACTCCCCCGGCGGGGTGGTGACCGGGGTGGATGAGTTTGGGGCTGTGCTTCGCCAGCTGACCAAACCCACCTACGGCCACGTCTCCGGCATGGGCGCCTCCGCCATGTACTGGATTCTCTCGCAGATGACTCAGATCAGCATCTCCCCGACGTCCGCCGTCGGCAGCCTCGGGGTGGTGATGTCGATGACGAAGTATCGGAAGGCGGGTGCGGAAGAGTACCCGAAAGAACTGCAGTTTGTAAGCTCCATCAGTCCCAAGAAAAGGTTGGACCCTGAATCAAAAGAGGGCGAAACCGAAATACTTTCCATGGTTAACAGTATCGCCGAGGTGTTTGCCAAGGAAGTAGCCGCAGGTCGAAAAGTCAGTCTTGAGACGGTACTGGAGCGTTTTGGCCAAGGAGGCATGATCACCGGTGAGGCCGCGGTAGCGGCAGGCATGGCGGATCGCGTCGATACCCTAGAGGCTCTCCTTGATCGATTGGAAAAGGAAGAGACCACATCATATTCATCGTATGGAGATTACCAGATGAAGAAAGCTGAATATAAGGATAAATTTCCCGGAGAGTATGAAGCGATCCGGGCCGAGGGGGCCGCGGAGGTGTCTGCGAACCTGACCTCGGCAACCACCAAGATCGTGCTCCTTGAGCAGGATAACAGCCAGTTGAAAAGCCAGCTGGATAAGGCAGCTGAGGTCAATGCCGCCAACGACGCTCGATTGAAAGCCCTGGAGAAGGATAAGGCGATTGCCTTGGAAAAAGCTAACCAGGTCCAGGCTGAGGGCGTGTTCTCCGAGGTGTTTAAGGCCTCGGGTATCCCCGGCCGGCTTGAAGACAAGGTGCGCAGGACCTGCGCCACTTCCGAGTCCTTTACCAAGGACGGCGTGTTTGATGCCGAGGGTTACAAAACCTCTATCAGCGCTGAGATTGGCGATTGGGCTAAGGAACTTGGGGCCAAGGCAGAAGAAGAGCCGGTGCTTAAGGGTCTTGGCGCCAAGGGCAACGAAGACACCGACGACCTGACCAAGGTCGACGCTACGGTCGACGCCTTGCTGGCATTTGTCTCTCCCGCAGCCGCCGTGTAATCGATTAACTATATCCTTTGGAGGGTATTTGATATGAATCAGCCTTACGGACTTGGCGGATCTACTCCGCAGTTCAACGCATCCGGGCGGACCCCCGGAATCGCGCCGTTGTTTTACTCTTACCGGGAGCAGGCACTTATCCTGCCCGCGACCATCCTGGGCGGTTTTGGCCCCCTGAAGGCGGGCACGGTCATGGCCACCTATGGGGAATACGCCGTGCCCTACATCCCGACCACAATTGCTCTTACGGATGTCGGACGGTCCTTCCTGGCTGCGGATGTTACAGCGGGCACGGATTTGTACATGACCAACGCCGCGGCCCTGAAGTTCAAAGTGGGTCAGACCATCTGCTCCTCCGATAGCGACAACACCTATACCGACGGCGGACCGATCACCGCGATAGTTGTGGATGCGATCCCCGGGCTTACCAAGGTGACGGTGACGAACGACATCACCGCGACCGTGGCCAAGCTGGCCAACGTCTACCACAAGACCTTGACCAACGGCAAGTTCTCGGCGGCCACCTGTATAATCGATCAGGCGGTAGATACTGGTAGTTCTGACTACCCGGCCCCCGCCGGCGCCAACGTGTCGATCGTTCTGTCGAACGCAGTACTGTACACCAACGCTTTGGTGGGCATGGATGCGGCGGCTATTACCGCCCTCGGCGCCGTTTCCCGAGGCAAATTCACCATTCTGAAATAAGGGGAAACGAATATGAAAGGTTCCGCGGGAATTCCCGAACTCCAACTCACTACACTCAATAAGCTGGTCCAGAAGTTGCCGGCCGCGCCCACTCTCACCTTCACCAATATGTTTCCGGAAATCCGGGCACAGAGTGATTCGATCGAGTGGGAGGTCGAATACGGTTCAGCCGGCATGACCCCGTTCGTCGCCCCGGGTGCCATCGCCCCCAAGGTCGGCCGTGACGGTATCGGCAACGGCTCCGCCAAGGTCGCCTATATGAAGGAGGCCGGGTTCCTCGATGAGTCCGTGCTGAACAACCTGCGGGCGGTGGGTACAGACCGTACCAAGGAGACTGGACAGCGCCAGGTTGCCAGGTTGATCCAGAAACTCCGCGCCAGGATGGACCGGCGCCGTGAGTGGATGACCGCCAAAGCTGTTCTTGATGGTGGCTTCTCCTATCTTGAAAAAGGCGGCACCAGGATCACCGTTAACTACGGTATCCCGGCCACCCACTTGGTTACCCTCACGACCAACTACAAGTGGAACGGCGGTTCGACCAGAAATATTCTGGATGATGTGCTTACCGGTAACCAGGTGTTGGCGGATGACGCGGGCATCAAGGCCAAGTTCTGTACCTTGAACAGCACCCTGTTGAAGACCTTGATGTTGGATTCCACCATCCAGGCACTGTTGGCCAAGTCGGCCTTTGGTGATGGGGATCTCTTCAAGAACCCGGCGGGGGTAATCGGCACTTTGCTCGGTGTCGGGCCTCTGCAGGTCTTTGATGACTTCCATGAGGTTGACATCGTGCTTACCGCCGCGGCCACCGCCGGCGACACCGCTATCTACGTTACCTATGCCGAGGATGTGGCGGTAGGTGCCAAGGTGCGTTTTTACGACGACACCAAACCCAATACCTGGGAGGACAAGGTCGTTTCTGCGGTCGACACCAGTGCCGGCACCATAACCCTCTCTGTAGCCCTGGTTGGCTCTTACGCCCTGGGCAAGTCGTCTGTGCGGGTACGGGAGAAGATCGTCAAGGACAACAAGTTTATTATGTGGTCTGACACCAACGCCGATGGTATGAAGATAGCGGAAAACGTCCTGGCGCCTTTTGGCCTCGGTGGCAACTATGGCGTGACCATGGATACCAAGGACGAGTTCGATCCGGAAGGCACTATCGTCCGTATCCAGAACAAGTCTCTGCCGGTTGTTTACCATCCGGACTGCTCTTATGTGCTGACAGTGTTCTAAGCATAAGCAGCAAGGAGTCTCCGTACCAAGGCCCAGCCCTTCACTGGGTTGGGCCTTTTAATTTAGTCGATAACTATCGAGGATATTATGGAAGAAAAAAGAGTTCTTCGCACCAAAGTAACCCTGGCCTTTGGCAGCTCCCTCACCCTCCCCCCGGGGGACTACGAGGGCGACAACATCCCGCCGCAGTTGGAGCAGGAGTATGAGGCTGGCTCCCCACATGTTGAGGAGGTCCTGACCAGGTTCGAGAAACCTCGCCAAGCACATCCTGTTAAAGAAGCACGGCGCCCTAAGAAGGCAGTTACATCCGCCGACCCGGAACCAGAGAAGGTAGCTCCGACCGCATCATCTCACGAGCCTGCTGAGTAACCGGGGGGTCTATGGCTATTGCAGACACAACAGAATTGACAGCGAGGCTGGCGGCCCTGATGGGGTCTGCGTGGTCGACCCTTTCCGCGGACGCGCAGGCGGCGGTTATTGCCCAGGCCGGCGAAGAGCTTGGTTGGGTGTTTCCTATTTTGGTCTCGAGGAAAGCCTATTGGATGGTGGAGCGTTGTAAGCGCCATACTTTGTATACCACACTGGTGCTGCAGGCCGAGCGTTTCCAATATAAGCAGATAAAATTACAACAAAAATTTGACAACTACTTCAAGATAATCAGCGCCATGGACGCGGAGTTCGCCAAGGCCATGGAAGAAGAGCCCGCCCTGATGGACATCAGCGCCCTGGATGATGCCACGAGTGAGCTGCTGGCCAAGGGCTTTATGGCCAATCCGGCCGGGTTTGTTTATGACCAGATAGGGCAGGATCTGACCTATGAGTATAGCTGACGAAATTCGGGCGGTACTGCAGGAGGTGGGATCCGAGATGACCATCCGGAAACCCGGCGGCACTCTTGTCACCGGAGAGTTCCTGGATGACAACAGCCACACCGAGCACACCAACCCGATGATCCGTGCCTTCTTTTTTGACTTGAATCTGCAGGCGCCGACCGCAGCTGTAGTGGGCGACACCTTGATCTGGGGGAGTGATCCGCATCAAGCCGAGGTCATTCTCACAGCCATTGCTCCGCAGATGTTCGAGAACGAGGTTGTCGAGTACATCGCCTCCGGCTATGTGGTCAACGCCAAAGGGGCCTTCTGGAAATACGATCAAGACGCCGTAGCCAACGAGGCCAACAAATACGACCCGGTGCCCGCCTGGGTGCAGCTCTATCCAGGCGTGGAGATCCACGGCGCGGTCATGGACCAGATGTACCGCTCAATGGCCAAGCCGGCCGCAAATGAGTCCATGGATGTGTCAGTGATACGTCTGCAACTGTTTATCAGTTCCTACTTTACAGACATCGCCATGGGTATGCAGTGGCGTTCTGCTGTTGGGGGTGTGGTGTACAAGGTCGACCACATCGAGGACAACAATTTCATTGGTATCAGGTCCGTGTTTTTGACGGAGGACACCAGGGCATGACGAAAAAGATTGTAGAAAAGCGGTTAGGTCGCGCAATGTATGGTGCCCTGATGTTATTTGAGCAAACCTTTGAGGGCAAAAAACAAGAATATTCAATAGGCCGATTTACCAGCAATCTTACGAGATATGGACGAGGAGTTGAAGGTCTGGGTAGGTCTATGTACTACTTTGTTCCAAGCGGAAAATACGGCGGTGGTGGTACCTTGACCCCAGCGATGGCTGTCCATGCCCTGGATTACATTAAAAAATCTTTACTGGCAGGAGGCAACAACCCCAGATACAAAGGCCCACCAATGGATCCACTTAGTGACGGCGAGGGGACTAAGGCTGGGCCTGGTTGGGGGTATGCACATTGGAAGCACAAGGTCTCCTATTTTAGAGGTGCCCCGTTGATGCGGTTAACAGGGGCTACGCTGGCCTCGCTTGGTATTCGAACAAGCGCGGGAGGCAAAACCGTGATCACGGTTAATGGAGACTATGTAGGCCCTTCAGCAGCTCCTGGTGTGCCGGGGGTGAAGGTATCAGATTATGTCTATGTCCATGAATATGGCAGTGGGGGTGTAACTGGTAAAATCCCTGGCCGGCCGATAATTACGGGCTCGATGCTTGGATGGATAGCAACCCAATCGGATGCTTGGCGTATAGCCTTTCAGCGGCTTATGCGAGAAATCGTCTGGATGAAACGTGATCGTGGTGGGAAAGAGGATCTGGCGGACGATATCATTATACCAAGGGATGATGAAGATGACTCGTCCAGTGGTAATAGTGCGATAGATGTTCTGGCCAACATCAACCGTCAGGCTGACCGCTTGGACAACTTAGCCAAGACCGTGTCCAGGGTAGCAGCCGATCTCGTCTACAAAACAGCTAGGGCAGCACCGCTTACGCCGACACAGAAATCCCAATTGAAACCTATTCTTTTTCAAGAGCTAGCCAGCAGTGGTTACAACTCTGATAAAATAGCAGAGATCGTTGAGATAGCTTTTGGTGGTAGGATCCCAAGAGAGTACATCTACGATTAAGAGGCATTACATGCAAGTATTGGAAGTCCTTCCTGTCGGGTTCAGAATAATCGTGGCGTATTCCCTTGACGATCTGAAGCACCTCAAAATCATCATGGACAACATGACCTTCAACATGGACGGGGACAACCCCGCCCACGTCGCGGCCAATGCCTACCTGCACGGGCGCTTCTACCCTGAACTTGCTGACACCCTAAAGGAGCTGCTGCCTAATGTTGCTGCATCCGACCTTAAGTGAAGAATGTATCCAGTACTCCATCAAGAAGTACTTCTACAGTGGCTTAAAGGCTGTAGATGGGGTGCCGGTGTACTTCGCGCATATTTACATGACCCCCAAGGCCAGTGTTTCTGGTATCGAGCACGATACCTGGGTCAAGTTTTTCTTTGGCGGAGCGTACCCTGTTGGCGGCCTGAGCGTGGTGAAGGTCGGGGCCTACGTCTTTTCCCGGGGCTCGGCTACGGCCTCGTCCGGCAATCTCCTGGCCCAGACCAGGGACAAGCTCATGGCCTATTTGGTTAATACTGACCCAGCGGGGAATGGTATTCAGGCTATCCCTTTGTTGGACTTAACAAATGTGGAGTGCTCCAGGATGGTGGTGACTTTGGGGGAGCCCTCGGACGAAGAGGAAGCCGACGACAACACCCTTTATCGGTTGATCCCAATTCGTTTAAAATTTGCTACAATATAGGCAATTTATGTACGAGGCGAACTGTGAGAAGTGTGGCAAACGACTGCTGGTCCGGCAGGATAATGGGCTGTGGCGGTTTGAGTTCGGCCGTTTTGGCTCAAGGAAGGAGCCAGTGGTCGACATTGAAATCCACGGATCTGTCAGGATGTTGTGTCTGAGGAAGAGTTGCAGACATCTTAATATATTTGATTTTTTCCCCAATAAAAGGTAACTATAGGCAAAAGTGTACAACCAGTCCTGCTGTGCAGGAATAGTATCCTCGGCTTAATTAACTTTACGGAGAACCACTATGAGAACAGGACCTATTACGAGAGACGCCTCAACCGTCCAGCTTGGCTTAAGCCAAATTCGGATCGGTAAGTCCGCGTCGCATATCGCCACAGTGACTCCGGTGCTGACAGCCCTGGATTCCCTTGGTGCCTTGGCTTCTACCGCCTTCAACTCCGAGACCGAATATTTCGATCTGGAGTCGGGCTTTCCGCTGTCTTTGGATGCGACGTTCCCGATGCGGGAGACCAACACCCTGGAATGCGCCTTCAAGGAAATCACTCCGAAGAGCCTGGCAATTTCCCGAGGTATGGACCCTTTCGCGGATATCGCCGCGGCTGCCACGATCCTCTCCACCAAAACTATTGCCGGCGTTCACGTCGTTGATGATATCGCGGTTACCAATGCTGGTGGAGTTATCACCGACATCTGGACGATAGTTTTTACTGGCGCCGCCAACTACAAGGTTTATGGCAGGATAACGGGGTACGTCGGCACCTCTGCTATTACCTCCGCGTTCGCTCCGGACAATGGTGGTAACCCCTACTTCACCATCCCTGCCAACCACTTTACTGGTACCTGGGCAGCTGACCAGGAACAGGTATTCGCCACTACAGCTTTTGTTTCCGGAACCAGCGCCTACACCAACGCTCATCTCGGGAATATCCCTCTTGGCACCCTGGCGGCGCCGAAATTCCTGAGGGTCGAGGCTGTATACACCTTCCCGAACCCAGCCTACTCGATGGTAATTGTTTTCCCTCGGGCGAATATCACTTCGAGCTTGAACCTCGATCAGCAGCCCGAAGACGCGGCGGCGGTCACCATGACAATTAAGTCCATGGGCGCCAGTGAGGATACTACTGGCGGCAACGCCGCGTGGAACAACATGCCGAACGGCCAGATCCTGTTCCTTGGCGGCTGATAGCATTGAGCAGTAACAAGTCAGGCCGCCTATCTTATACAGATAGGCGGCCTGAGTTTTAACCTCAACAGGAGACCAAAATGGCCTTAAGTCCTAAAATCAGGAAAGTTGAAGTTGGTGTACGAGAAGTCCGTGAAGAGATTCTTTATCCTCTTTCGATGGCAGATCAATTAGCCCTACCGGACCAGATCATTGAAGCCGTTATTCAGATGGGGAAACTAGATGCGGGAGATCTTGCTGTTTCCACAGTCAAGAGCCTCTCAGGCAAAGGTGAACCAGGTGACGACAAGGACATGGCGACAATAAAAATCATCATGGACCTTATCGTGAAGAACATTGGTTACATCCTCGAGAAGTGTATGGACAAGGTCACCATGGCCGACCTCACCAACGAACAGTTCATCGACATCGTTGATGCAATATTTGAGGTCAACTACGAGGGCGCCGTGGGAAAGGCCTTGGACCTGGCGCAGAGGGTGAAGAAACTGTTTCGACCGGAGAAAGCGGCGACAGGTCCAGCAATTCCGGAGTTGACACCGCAGTAGCTTTTGTGCTGCAGAGCTACCCGGCTTACCGGATAGAGGACTTCTACACGAAGGCCTATCGAGAGGGGGGCGTGACCTATGAGCAGTTTCTTTTCCTCCATAAAGCTGCCGACGACCAACTGTACGGGCGCAACCGATTCATGGCCGCCATTCACGGGATCGATATTGACACCCCAGCAGCAGAGAAACCTGTTGGTGGTCCTCCCCGGGTTGCAACCAAAAGAGCAGGCTCCAAGATGCTGTTTGGAGATCCGGCGGAGTATACACACCTATCAGAACAGGAACGTGCCGAGTTGACCCAGAATATGCTGAAACACTGGAAGCCGCTGGGGAGTAAAATGTTGGAGCCGAAGAAACCAGAGTATCACACTTAAGGAATCCGCATGGGCGAGCAATCAGCAGTATTAGGGTTGGGGTCGAAGATTGAAGCCGGCACCAAACAGGCCTTCTCTACAATAGCCGACGGGTTCCGCCAGATCGCCAAGGCCATGTCAGACTCCGCCGCAGCAATGCGGAAAGTTGGGCAGGAGGCGCCAGCCAAGATCTTTGAGGACACCGCCAAGAGCATCAATAAACTCACCTCCGGGCTGGACAAGCAAGTAGCCTCGACGAAAATGCTGTCGAAAGCCCAAGTGGAGGGGCGGGCAGTGGTTGAGGCTGGCGCTGCCGCTCAGGAAAAGGCTGCATCTAAATTGGCGAAGGCCAATGCCGAACTTGAAAAGACACCGCTGATATCTGCCAAGGCAGCAGCCCAGCTTGACGTGCTGAAGACGAAGTTCCACGATGTGTTGAACGCCCCCGGGTCTGCAGGGAAATCCGCCAATACGCTGCTGTCTTCTTTTCTGACCCCTGGAGTGGGTAAGAACGGGGAGGCCACCTTACCCAAGATCAGTGATGGTGGGCAGACAAAGATTCTGGAGGTGCAGTTGCAACGGCTGCAGGCAAGCTATCGAGAGACGACAGCGGTCGCAACCAAATCCGCGGCTACCTTCCAGAGCCTGAATGCAAAGTTCCCCGGGTTTGAGAAACATATACGTGCCCTAGACAAGACCAATCTCTCCTATCAGGAACAGATCAATGTCCTGAAAAGACTTAAGACAGCAAGAGCAGAAGAAGAAGCGAAACAACGGCAGGCGAATAAGGAGTTAATTAAAACGGCGGCTCTGAACGAAAAAGCATCAGCAAGCGTCAACAAATTAGCGAGAGATTACAGTAGGCTACTCGCCTCTAAGGGGGCTACTGGAGCGAACGCCAGAAATCTCTTTGCACAGTTTGTACCCCAAGCAAGTGACAGCAAGAAAATTGAGGAGTTGAAAGCTCGGCTGGCTGAACTTCAGAAAAAGTTTGGGGAAGTAACGACAGCAGCAACCAAATCAGCTGCAGCCTTCCAGAGCTTGAATGCGAAGTTCCCCCAGTACGGGAAACAAATTGCCGCGCTTCAAAAAACCAATCTCTCCTATCAAGAACAGATCAATGTCCTGAAAAGGCTGGACGAGGCCAAGAAGAGAGAAGCCCAGTCCTCCGTGGATTACAGTAGGCAGTCAGAGGGTATCCAGCGCCTCAGGAAACAATACGCCGACCTCCGCCTCAGCACCGATCGGTATGGCCAGGCCGCCAACAAGATCCTCGGAAACATCCGAGCCCACAATATCGAGATAGGGAAGGCCGGGGCCGCTTTAGGGGTCCTGCAGCGCCAGCAGAGAATAGCCGAGAGGGGGTTCACCACACTCGGCGGAGCTGTCAACCTGGTCATAACCAAACTTCGTTCCTACTCCGGCTACCTCGTAGCCTCGTCAGCCATCTTCACTTTTATCGCCGGTATCAGGACGGCGGTGTCGACAGTCGCCACTTACGACCAGTCCCTGAAGGACCTCCAGGCCATTACAGGAGCGACAAACGCTGATCTGACGTTGATGGCGGACACGATGAAAAAGGTGGCCTCCGATACCAAATTCTCGGCAGCAGAGACTGCCGAAGGGATGAAGCTTCTTGGCCAGGCCGGTCTGGATGCCAAGGAGACCGTAGCTGCAATCCCCGGGGTCACCAACCTTGCTACCGGTACCATGACGGATCTGGCTACGGTAGTGGATCTGACGTCAACTACTTTGCGGGCTTTTGGCCTTGCCGCTAAGGACACCGGCTACATCACCGACGTCTTCGCCAACGCCGTCAATAAATCTAAGCTGACGATCGAGGATATTAAGACAGCCTTTAACTACATCGCTCCCGCGGCCCACAACGCCGGCATGTCTTTGGACGAAACCGCCCGGGTGATGATGGTCTTGCGCGACAACGGTTTGAAGGCCAGCTCCATGGCCACGGGCTTCCGCCGGATCCTGGCCAAGCTGGCCATCCCGACGGAGAGCTTTAAGAAAAACGTTAAGGCTGCCGGATTGACTCTGGCTGATTTTGATGTGAACTCGCAAGGGATCTCCAGGGTACTCCACAACTTATCCAAGGTCGTGACCACCAACAAGGAGGCCTTCGCTGACTTCGGGGTTTACGGCTCTGCTGCGGTTACCGCCCTGATCAAGGATGTTGATAAATTTGATCTACTCGGCGCTTCCATAGGCCGATCGGGATCCGCGGCGGAGATGGCGCAGATCCAGTTACAGGGTCTGCAGTTGATGTTCAAGAACCTTCAGGATAAGGTCAAAAACCTGTGGATCGCCATGGGCGAGGGCGGCCTCACCGGTGTATTGAAGGCCATGGTCAATGTCGCCAGGGGCGCCGTGGACGTACTTACAGACTTAGCCAGTAATGGAGTCGTCAGATTTGCCGTGCAGGCGACACTGGCCGCTGCCGCCGCCCACGGCCTGGTCCTGGCTTTTCAGTGGTTCAAAGGCGCCACCTTTATTACCTCAGCGTTGTCTTCAATATCCCTGGGCTTGGCTGCGGTCCAAGTGGCGATGGGTAGTACGACTACCAGTACCATCGCTTTGACTATGGCGCTGAACAGCCTGAAGGCCGGTTTCATGACCTTTCTGCCTACAGCGATTGTTGCCGCGATCGGGTACGTCATTTATGAAGTGACCACCTATACCCAGGCTTTGAAGGACAACGCCGTTGAGATCCGAGCCGTCACCTCACAGGTTGAGGACCAGATAGTAAAGCTGAATGCAGCTGAGCGGGTATTTAAGAAAAACACAGCTACCCAGAATGCCCAATCTGAAACTCTGGAAAAACTGATTGCTGACTACCCCAGATTCGCTACCGCCCTACGCACTGCCATGGGCGACGGGGAGGATCTGGCCAGAGTCTTGGGCGAGATCCGGAAGGAACAGGAAGCCCTCCTCCAGCAGAAGTTGGGTGAGGCGATGGCCAACACCAGTAAACTGCTGATCGACAACAGCTTGGCGGCTTCAAAATATGAGTGGAGCCTCCGGGAACTTATCCAGTCTCAAGCCGCCGAGGACGAGACTCGGAAGCAGTTCAGTGAGAATAACGCGAAATATACCGAGCAGTACATCCGGGACGGTAAGGCAAAAAAGCTTACGGATAAGCAGATAGTTGCCTCTTTCCGGGAGGCCATGCGCGGTAAGTTCCTCTCCTCCAATGAAGTGGATAAGATGGTCGCGGGCCTCGAAGCAGCGCTGAAGTCGATGGAGGACCCGGCGTATCAGGCGATGGTCAAAGTAGGCAAGGCAGGCGCTGCCGGTATAATCGATGGCTTAGAGCTGGCTGAGGAGTTTGACAAATCCATAGCCACTATAGACTTCAAATCTTCCAACCAAAAACTGGAAAAGGGGCTTGCTGAAAGACTCTATGCTATTTCCGTGGCTGAGGCCAAAGGCACCGTCGCCCATGAAGAAGCGGAACTCACAAAGCTCAATGCCACAATCAAAGCCTACGACGAGATGGTTGAAGTGGCCAAGGCTTACGCCAAGGCTGCGGATG